>ERZ826396.1118-NODE-1118-length-32016-cov-4.573950_pt1 | contig 32016 bp, 29 predicted proteins | sample MGYA00519926_ERZ826396 | MGnify/ENA primary metagenome ERZ826396 (study PRJEB31778, sample SAMEA3449230) | human gut metagenome | biome: human gut; feature: human-associated habitat; material: faeces | place: United Kingdom | collected 2010/2012 ... | reverse complement strand
GCAGGGCGCTGTCTGAGGGGCGGGTGCAGGGGCTTGATCGTGCACAGGCTCCCCGTTACCATCCCGTGAAACACCCCCAGGAGCCCGGGCCCCCATTACGGAACCCAATTACTTATGCCTCGCACCTTGAGAACCGGATAAAAATCCGCTATAATCGAGAAAGATGTATAAATCTTTGTTGGATGTGGAGGCGGCAATAAAGGAAAAGGAAACGCCTTCTCTCTGATCTGTATACGTCCCAAGCGTTTAAGCGCCTGGGAATGGAGGAAGAAATGAAAATCGTATTGCAGAATCTCACAAAAAAATTCCCCGGGCGGGGCAGAAAAAATCCGGAAGAGGTCATCGCTGTGAATGACCTTTCCTTTGAAATCCCGGACGGGAAGCTGGTCGGGCTGCTCGGGCCATCCGGATGTGGGAAAAGTACCACGCTGAATCTGATCTGTGGTCTGGAGAAACCCACGGAAGGCAAAATCTTCTTCGGCAGCCAGGATATGACCGCCCTGCCTCCGGAGCGCAGAGGAGTGGGCATGGTGTTCCAGAATTACGCCCTGTATCCGCATCTTGGCGTAATGCAGAATATTTTATTTCCCCTGGAAAATCTGAAGGGAAAGGATCGGCCCTCCAAAGAGGAGATGCGCAGGCGCGCGCTGGAAGCGGCCAGTCTGGTACAGATCGATGGCCTGCTTGACCGGCGGCCCAAGGAACTGTCCGGCGGGCAGCAGCAGCGGGTGGCCATTGCCCGCGCCCTGGTAAAGATGCCCGGCGTCCTCCTTCTGGATGAGCCCCTGTCCAATCTGGATGCCCGCCTGCGCCTGCAGACCCGGGAGGAAATCCGCAGGATCCAGCAGGAAACCGGGATCACGACGGTATTCGTCACCCACGATCAGGAAGAAGCCATGAGTATCTGTGATGTGATCGCGGTGATGAAGGACGGTCTGCTGATGCAGGCCGGCAGGCCCCAGGAGGTCTACGACGAGCCCAGAAACCTGTTCGTGGCCAAATTTCTCGGCACTCCTCCCATCAATGTCTTCGATGGTTCGACTCGAAATGGGCAGCTCTATATCGGTACGGAAGCGGTTCTTCCCGTGCCGGGCGCCGCAGACGGAGCAGTCTGGGTCGGGATCCGTCCGGAAGGCTTTCTTCCCTGTGCGGACGGGCCGCTTAGCTGCCGCCTTGGCCGTGTGGAGGTCATGGGACGGGATATCAGCATTCTTTCCACACACAGCGCCTGTCAGGGAGAGACTGTGCGTTCCATCATCAACACGGAAAGCAGCGTGGATGCCGCCAAAGAGACGGTGCGCTTCGCATTAAAACCCGGAAAAGTTTTCCTGTTTTCCAAGGATACGCAGGAACGCATCCTTTTTGATTCCTGATCTTTGAAAGCATTTTGCCCTAGCCCGGATCCATCCGGACTGTATCGCGTTTGGAAAGGAGTCCATTTCATGAATCAAAACAATCACAAGGCCTGGCTGTATCTTCTGCCTTCGCTCCTTTTTCTCGTCCTGTTCATGGTCTATCCGCTGATTGATGTGTTCATCTATTCCGTGGAGGAAGGTTATAATTTCGCTTCCCAGACCTATTATGGGGTGGGACTTTATAATTATTCCTATGTCCTGCACGATCCCTATTTCCTGCAGGCCGTACGCAACACATTTATCCTGGTCATCATCACTGTCCCGCTTTCCACAGGGCTTGCGCTCCTGATATCCGTGGGTTTAAGTTCCATCCGCCCTCTGCGGCAGCTGTTCCAGACCATCTATTTTCTGCCTTATGTGACCAATACCCTTGCCGTGGGACTGGTTTTCATGGTGCTGTTTCAAAAAACAGAGTATACAGACGGCCTGATCAATCTGATCATCCAGTGGTTCGGCGGAACAGGCGTCGACTTCATTAACGGGCCCTACTGGGCGAAGATGTTCGTCCTGTGCTTCTACACCATCTGGGTGGTTATGCCCTTTAAGATCCTCATTCTGACCAGCGCACTGGCCTCTGTTAACCCGGATTACTATAAAGCCGCGCGCGTGGACGGCACTTCCAAGCTGCGGACATTTCTGCGGATCACGCTCCCGATGATCTCTCCCATGATTTTTTATCTGGTGATCACGGGATTCATAGGCGCCTTTAAGGCGTACAGTGACGCGGTGGCGCTGTTCGGCACGGATCTGAATGCGGCAGGGATGAATACGATTGTAGGATACGTTTACGACATGCTCTATGGTGACAGCGGCGGTTATCCGTCCTATGCATCGGCGGCAGCCATCCTTCTGTTCGCCATCGTCCTCACCATCACCTGCATCAATCTTCTGGTCAGCCGAAAACGGTCTGTCAATTAAGGAGGCGCACAATGCAACCACAGCATACTGAATCTACCATATCAAAGGCCGCGTCCTGGCGGGATGGGGCGGTAAAAGCATTCACTTATCTGCTTCTTAGCGTATGGGCCATTATCGTCCTGTTTCCTTTTTACTGGATGCTTCTGACCTCGGTGAAAAGCTACAGTTCTTATAATGCGGAGCATGTTCCGACTTTTTTCACCCTCTCCCCCACGCTCCAGAACTATCGGGATGCATTCACCACAGTGCCGCTGGGCGGGTATCTTCTGAATACGCTGATTTTCACCCTCGCTACCACGGCGCTCATGGTCATCGTCAGCACGCTGGCAGCCTATGCCTTTGCCAGGCTCAATTTCCGCGGAAAGGATCTTCTTTTCACGCTCTTCCTCTCTCTGATGATGATTCCGAACGAACTGGTTGTTATCACCAATTTCGTCACCATCACCAACCTGGATCTGCGCAATTCCTTTCTCGGCCTGATCCTGCCGTCCGTCACCTCTGTTTTTTATATCTATCTGCTCAAGGAAAACTTTGAACAGGTCCCGGACGAGCTCTACCGCGCCGCCAAGGTGGACGGCACTTCTGACCTGAAATACCTTTTCAAGGTGATGATCCCGATCTGCAAGCCGACCCTGGTCACCATCACCATTCTGAAAATGATCGAATGCTGGAACTCCTATGTATGGCCCAGGCTGATTACAGATGATCCGGCCTATTTCCTGGTCTCCAACGGAATACAGGAAATTCGGGAAAACGGCTTCGGCCGGGAAAATATCCCCGCAATGATGGCCGCCGTCGTCGTCATTTCCGTTCCGCTGATCGTGCTGTTCCTGATATTCCGCAAACAGATCATGGCCGGCGTATCAAGAGGAGGTATGAAAGGATGAAACGCAATCAAACGGGAAGATGTGCATCAACGCTCTTTTCCCCCATTTTTACCGCCCTGTCCGGACGGCTGTTTTCCAAAAAAAGGCTTTCAGGGCTTCTTCTGGTTCTTCTGTGCCTGTTTTCTCTCACCGGCTGTCACGGCAGCAGGGAACAGGCCGCCTTCCAGGTTCCGGAAAGCTTCGATACCACAGAACCGCTCAAGATTACCTTCTGGGCCAAGAACGACACCAATGTCCGGCAGACGGAGATCTATAAGCAGGCCATCGCCGATTTTGAGGCGCTGTATCCGAACATCACCGTCACCCTACGCCTGTATACCGATTATGGAAAAATTTATAATGATGTGATCACCAACATTTCCACAGGTACCACGCCGAATGTCTGCATCACCTATCCGGATCACATCGCCACTTACCTGACCGGTGAAAATGTGGTGGTTCCCCTGGATGCCCTGCTCGACAATCCGGAATACGGCCTGGGCGGAAGCGCCCTTTTGTTCGACTCTCCCACAAAGGAGGAAATCATTCCGCAGTTTCTGGAAGAATGCACCATCGGCGGCCATACCTATGCGCTGCCTTTCATGCGTTCCACGGAAGCCTGTTATGTGAATAAAACCTATGTGGAAGCGCTCGGTTACACCCTTCCTGAAACCCTGACCTGGGATTTTATCTGGGAGGTCTCCGAAGCAGCCACCAAGAAAAATGTGGACGGGACATTCGTCCTCAACAATGATGAGGTCATGATCCCCTTTATCTACAAATCCACCGATAACATGATGATTCAGGTTCTGAAGCAGCAGAATGCGGGTTACTCCACGGAAAGCGGAGAAATCCAGCTTTTCAACGACACCACCACGCAGTTCCTCTATACAGTCGCGGAACATGTGGGAACCGGCGCCTTTTCCACGTTCAAGATCTCCGGCTATCCCGCCAACTTCCTGAACGCGGGCCAATGCATTTTTGCCATCGATTCCACCGCTGGCGCGACCTGGATGGGCAGCGATGCGCCGTTGTCCGACATTTCAGAAGATTCGGTGGTGGATTTTGAGACAGAGGTCATGATGCTGCCCCAGTATGATACACAGAACCCGCAGATGATTTCCCAGGGGCCCAGCGTCTGTATCTTCAATAAGGAAAATCCCCAGGAAGTCCTGGCGTCCTGGCTGTTCGTACAGTACCTTTTATCCAACGACGTGCAGATCCCCTATTCCCAGACCGAAGGGTATGTGCCCGTCACCACCAAGGCACAGAATTCTGCAGAATATCAGGATTATCTGTCCCGCGCAGGAGAAGACAACGATACCTATTATGATGTGAAAATCGAAGCGGCAAAGCTTCTGCTGGAACATGCGCAGGACACCTTTACGACCCCCGTATTCAACGGCTCCACTTCCCTGCGCGATGCGGCCGGATCGCTCATCGAAGAAGTGGCCAAATCCACCCGCCGGAAGGAAACCGTGGATGACGCCTATATGGATGCACTGTATGCGGACATGACATCCCTGTACCACTTAGATGAAACTGCCGCCGCCCAGGGAGGAGGCAAAACGGATCTTGGCCCTCTGCCCGCAACGGCCGTCGCGCTGCTTGGTTTCCTCGCCGCAGCATGGATCCTGATCCTGCTGTACCTGATCTTTCAGAAGGTTAATAACCGTTCAAACAGCTAGTTGAAATTTTCCGTTGGATAGGCCCGCAGAGGGAGGGGACATGCCCTTTGTACGCGCCGGTTTCTTCCCTGGCCCGGCTGAATGGCCGCGGGGGACGGCTGTATCCCTTCTGCCGCATGCCGCTTCAAAAATTGGCTGTTTCTAAGCCTTGCACGCGGGAAGTTCACCCGCACGCTCTGGCGGCGTTGTTTGACGCCCCATAGGGGCGGAGTTTAGCCGCCATGCGGGTGGACCTCCCACATGCAAGGCTTAGAAACAGCCAATTTTTAAAGTGGTTTGCGGAAAAAGAATGCAGCCGAACCCTGCGCCGCAGAAGCCGAATGCCCGGGCCTGGGGAACCAGGTGTCACAAGCAAGGGAGGCGGAACGGCATATGCGGAGGGCTGAGTAGTAACATTGAATGCAAAAAAGGCGTAAAAAGCATTGATTTCCTAAATTTTTGGACTATAATATAGATGTTTATCAAAAATTCTCTCATTGAGGAAAAGAAGGAGAAACGTTATGAAAAAGAGTTTACCTATGATTCTGGCCCTTTCCATGGTATTATCCCTGACGGGCTGTGCAGGCGGAGGAACGCAGCAGGCCTCTTCAGAGGCGGATACGGCTGTAGAAAGTTCCGCTGCAGAGAGTTCCGTTGTGGAAAGCACCGCTGCGGAGACGGAGAGCGCAGCCGCAGAAAGTACTGTTGCTGAAGAGAGCACCGCTGCTGAAGAAACTTCTGCCGCAGAAGGTACGGAAACAGCTGCTGCCCAGTCCGGAGAGGTTCTGAGCCATGAAGAATACATGGCTGCTGAACTGGATTCCCTTGTTACAGTAGAAGCCTATGTACAGGCAAAACAGTCCTGGTGGGAAGACAAGGCTACCGTTTATGCGCAGGATCAGGACGGCGCTTATTTCTTCTATGATATGGCCTGCTCGGAAGAAGATTATGAAAAGCTGGTTCCCGGAACCAAAATCCGCGTAACCGGATACAAGAGCGAATGGTCCGGTGAAATTGAACTCATGGATGCTACCTTTGAATTCGTGGAAGATGGGGATACGTTTGTCGCAGAAGCGCTTGACGTGACGGATCTTCTGGGCTCCGACGAGCTGATTGACCATCAGAACGAATTCGTATCCTTCACCGGAATGACTGTGGAAGCTGCCGGCCAGGATGCGGACGGCAATGACGTGGCGTTTCTTTATAACTACGACGGCTCAGGTGCTGAGGGGGATGACCTGTATTTCAACGCTTCCTATAATGGAGAGACCTATACCTTCACCATCGAATCCTATCTGTGCGACAGCAGCACGGATGTCTATGCAGCGGTGAAGGAACTGCAGATCGGCGATACCATCGATATGGAAGGCTTCCTGTACTGGTATGAAGGCGTGAATCCCCATATCACTTCTGTGACTGTGGCGGAATAAAAAAAGTGGGAGTATCCCAAAGTTTGTGTAACCCTTTAAACTGATGTAAGATAGACTTATCAGTTTAGAGGGTTATTTTATTGCAAGGAAAAAGGATACTCCACAAAAAACATCTCTTCAAGGAATGATGGGTAACTACCTGAAGGTAAACAATGTTAAGGTAAAAGACGGAACGGATGTAAATTCCATCATGAGGGATATGATGTCCCCTATGATGGAAGGAACCCTGGATAGGGAAATGAACAAGGAACTGGGATATTCCAAGTACGATTACCGTAACAAGGAGACCGCTCGTTCCAGAAATGGTTATTTTCAGAAAGCTATACATACTAGTTATGGAGATATGGCAATCGATATTCCCCGTGATCGGAAAGGCGAGTTTGAATCACAGAGTGTAAAGAAATACCAGAATACGGTACGGCTAATACTGTCACCCAAGACATGGAAAACTCATTTCCATGTATGCCAAACGAATGGCCATGAACGAAATGGAACAGAAAATACCCCCAAATAGCGAAATTCTGAAAAGGCAACTGGACTAATCTTTCGAACTATTTTAAGTACCCGGAAGCGATCCTCCATCTAATCTATACCACCAATGCCATCGAGGGAATTAATCGCCCGCTCCGGAAGGTTACAAAAGCCAAGATGACGTTCCCTTCCGATGATAGTCTTTTAAAAATGCTGTATCTGGCCATGATGGACATAACGAAAAAATGGATCGGTTATCGGCAAGACTGTGTTCAGTTCCACTCGCAACTGAAGATTTTCTTCGAGGAAAGGTTATCCAGATTATACAGCAGCTACCGATCTGACAGGACTGACTAAACCGGCCCTGCATGACATGTCCAGGAACCGCATTATAATACATGAAAGGGCAGAGCCTCAAAGATTCGGCTCTGCCCAGAGTAACTAATAATATATTTTATGTCAATTTTTCTAGTTTACACAAAAACTTGAAACGGTCTCTATTTCCGGAGGGCTTCTACTCTCCCTTTTTAAAACAATTTATCCAAGAATTTCTGTATCCAAAAATCCCAGAACTTCCATTCGTGTTTCCCCGGGCTCTCATGATATTCAAATTGGAATGGGTTTCCTGGTAGGCTTTCAAAATATTTTCTTGTCATCTGAACCCCCTCATAATTATGATCCTCCAGCCCCAATACACTAAAAATCTTGGGCAAAGGTTTCCCTGAATCAATGGCTTTCTTCGCCATCTCAAAAACATCGTATTCTGGATTCCCGATCAGAGTATTCAAGTCATTTGTTCCATAAATCCAAATATTCCTTTTCCTCCTATAATCGATTCCTTCCTGTGGAACCTGTGCAGTCGTAAATTCCTTTTCTGCAATCTTATTTCCCGCTGAGAACACCCCAATCGCAGAAAATTTGTCGGGATATTTAAGCCCTACTTTCAACGCGCCATTTCCCCCCATAGATACACCACATATGGCAGTCTTCTCACGTCGTTTTGATAGCCGGAAAATATCGTGAGCCATCTCAGGTACTTCTTCTGAAATAAATGAAAAATAATCCGGTCCATATTTCATATTCACATAACCGCTTTGCCCCACTTCCGGCATAATCACTGCAATATTTTTTTCAGTCACATACCTCTCGATTGACGTATATCTCCACCACTTTGAAGAATCATCACTTCCGCCATGAAGCAAATATAGAACCGGCCATTCTACCATGTCCTTTTTCACATTGCTATTGATCCCGACACCATATGTCTGTTCCGGTATAATCGCAACCATATTAGTGACCATATTCAACGTTTTAGAATAAAAGCTAATCTGCATAAATGCCATTTTCATTCCCCCTCAAATATCTACTTCTATCCAATCTAAAAACTTTTCTATCCAATGATCAAAGACTTTCCAACAATGTGTTCCCGGGCACTCATGATATTCATATTGAAATGGATTTCCTGATATGCCTTCAAAGAATTTCCTAGTAATCTGCGTATTCTCATATTTATGATCTTCCGTTCCGGTCGCATGAAAAATCTTTGGAAGCCTTTTTCCCTCTTCTATTGCCTTTTCTGCCATTGCAAAAGCATCATATTCAGGATTTCCTATCAAGGGAGACGTATCTTCCATTCCATATACCAGGAAATTCGTATGACGTCTTTTTGCAATAGTCTCGGCCGGCATAATATCTTCTGTATACATCTTTTCTGCCACCCAATTTCCTGCACAAAAAACCCCAATTGCTGCATATTCTTCCGGCTGAGAAAGTCCTATTGTCAACGCTCCTGTTGCTCCCATAGACGCCCCTGCAATAAAGGTATCTTCCCTCTTTTTTGAAAGATGAAAGAAAGAATGAACCACTTCTGGAAGCTCTTTTGCAATATAATCTTTATATGGAAGGCCATATGCCATATTCGTATATCTACTCAGATTCGCATTCGGCATGATTACAGCAAGGCCTTTTTGCTCTACATATCGTTCCAAAGAAGTAAAGCGCATCCAATGGGTATGATCGTCACCGCCTCCATGAAGCAGATACAAAACTGGATGTCCGCCTTGTCCCCTCACAGGCGCCTCACATCCTATTCCCAGATATCTCTGAGGCAATAAAACGTTCAATTGTGTTGACATTTCCAATGTCCTGGAATAAAATTCTGTTTGTATAAATATCATTCTATATATCCTCCTTCTTATCTTCTATTCATTGGTCTATCCACGCGGTTTCCGGAGTCCACATCCATGCAGCCGTAACAGCCACATTACTATCCTTTACATTATTCTGTCCAAACGTTACCATATTTTGTATGAAGAGCGGACAGTATACACAATATTCCTCCATAAATCTTCTTGAAAATTCCTGGCTTAAAGAGATCATCTCGTCTTCATTGTCTGACACTTCTATCTGCTCAAAAAGCGGTAACAATTCCTTAGGATTCTGGGTTCTCAAATAATATTGTGAAGTTCCTCCCTTCCATGTCTCTCGCAACAGAATCGAAAGATTTCCTGTCGTAAGTTTCGGTTCAATGTTCTGCTGCCCTACAGTCAGGCCCGTCATACCAGTAGCCAGCAGATCGTCATAAGCCGCTTTATCCATAAGTTGAACCTCTGCCTGAATACCCACTTTCTCAAGGAAACCAGAACACGCAATCGCAATTTCCTGAGTAGCTGCGATACAGCTTATCGTTGTATCAAAGCCATCCGGATATCCTGCCTCCGTCAACAGCTCCTTCGCTCTTTCCGGATCATATTCATATCCTTTATAGTCAGGATCTTCCGACCAGCTTCCAGGTACAGTATACTGTGTCATTACCGTTCCATATCCTGCTGTCAGAGCCGTTACCATTTCTTCCCTGTTAATCGCATGGCAAACAGCTTGTCTAACCCTCAGGTCTTTAAAAGGGGAATCCTCAAAACCACTATCGAATTCAAGTATTTTTGCTGCTGCTGATATATAAGGCATATTTGATATAATCTGATAACCTGCTTTTTCCAGTGTTTCTACCTGCGTACCACTCGCGGGACGGTATACAGAAAGTTCTCCACTCATAAACGCGGCCAAGGAAGCCGTTGTATCACTGAAAAATTTCCATTTCACACTGTCCAAATATGGCAATCCTTCTTGTCTATAATTGTCGTACGCTTCAAAATCAATATCGAATCCCGTATTCCAGCCTTTGAATACAAAGGGACCAGTTCCTACAGGATTCTTACAAGCCCATTCATATCCTCCATTCTTTTCAAAAGATGTAGGAGATATCAAAAACATTTTTCCCATAATATCCAATATCATATTTTTCCATGAATCAAAAGTAATTACAATCGTCTGATCATCTACGATTTCAATTTGTTCAATCTCGGGCAATGTGCTCTTTGCCGCATCCGACGCATACATCTCGATATTCCATTTAACCGCCTCCGCATCACACAGTGTTCCATCATGAAAATATACATCTTTAGGAATTATGATCGTAAAAGTCTTATTCTCTGCATCTTCAATCAGCTCTGTAGCAAAATATGGCTTCATTAACGCATTTTCATCGTACCTTCCCAAGGTTTCTAGACAAGTAAACAAAATTTGAAGAATGTTGTTATTATAAGCCAGAGTTTCATGCGGATATAGCGTCATGGGCTCTCCTATCGTCAAGGATAAAGTACCTCCATATACAGGAGTTTCTTCCGCTTCTCCTTCCACCGTTCCCCCTTCTGATACTTCTCCTACCGCTGACACCGGCGTTGAAGTAGATGTTTCTTCCATAGCCCCTTTTGAGCATCCTACCAAGCCTGTCGCTAATAAAAAGCACAAACAACTCGTGACCAATTTTTTGATTCTTTTTTTCATCCCTTTTCCTCCTTTTTGAACCCCAAAAACTATTTTTGTAAAAAACACGCTACCTGATGTTTTTCATCCACCTTCTTCAACTCCGGCTTGCTTGTCCTGCATCTTTCTGTCGCATACGGACAACGGCCCGCGAAATCACACCCCTCTGGACGTTTAAGCAAGCTAGGCGGTTCACCCTGGAGTTTTAATTCTTTTCTTTGTCTTTCCACTTTAGGATCTGGTATTGGAATTGCATTCAAAAGAGCTTGTGTATATGGATGAAGTGGTTTTTGATATAATTCTTCACTTTCTGTCATCTCTACAACTCTCCCCAAATACATCACCGCAATCTGATCACTAATATGTTTTACCACAGACAAATCATGCGCAATAAATATATAACTCAGCCCCAGTTCAACCTGAAGCCTCTCCAACAGATTTATAATTTGTGCCTGAATTGATACATCCAATGCAGAAATAGGTTCGTCACATATAATCAAAGACGGATTACTCGCCAGCGCTCTAGCAATTCCAATTCGCTGTCTCTGCCCTCCTGAGAATTCATGTGGCATCCTGGTTTTTAAAGATGGATCTAGTCCAACCAAGTTAAACAATTCATCTACACGTTCCTCTACTGCTTTCTTGCCCTGACGAATTTTGTGAACGATTATCGGCTCCGCAACGATGCTTCCAACATTCTGTCTTGGATCCAAGGAAAGATAGGGATCCTGAAAAATCATTGACATTTGTGCCCTCAAATCCCTTATCTGATTTTTCCCGGAATGAACCAAATCTTCCCCTCTGAAATATATCTTTCCTCCTGTGATCTCATGAAGCATCAAAATACTTTTAGCCAAAGTCGTCTTTCCGCACCCAGATTCTCCCACAACTCCAAGTGTCTTCCCTGGATATAAACAAATACTAACTCCATCCAGGGCTTTTACATCTGCAATTTTTTTCTTTAATATACCTTGATATACTGGATAATACTTATTCACCTTTTCTACAGTGAGAATAGGTTCATTTTCTAAAACCTCCCTTTTCTTTCGGATCTCTTTTTTCTCATTCTTTGCCTCCAGAAATCTCGCTTCTAGCTCTTCCGGTCCGATATAACATGCCGCAAAGTGTCCTTTGCTCCCTTCTTTCAATTCCGGTTCTCCGCCTTGTCTACATCTTTCGCAACGGAATTGACAACGCGGGTAAAATACACATTTTCCCGTATCTACACTTAAGTCTGGCGGAGTTCCTTCAATTGGAACGAATGTCCTCTCTTTATCATCATCTAATCTTGGAATTGCTTTCATCAGACTAAATGTATACGGATGGGCCGGATGCCCAAAGATTTCTTCAGCTTTCCCACTCTCCAGGATTCTTCCTCCATACATTACATAAATCCTATCTGCATAACGGGCTGCAACTCCTAAATTATGCGTAATCAATGTCAGTTGTACATTCTTAGTACGGACTATTTCTTGAAGCATATCCAGAATTTGTGCCCCTGTCGTCACATCCAGGGCTGTTGTCGCTTCATCTGCAATCAGAATTTTGGGCTCGGCCGCCATAGCCATGGCGATCATAATTCTTTGCCGCATGCCCCCTGAAAACTGGTGTGGATAATCATGAATACGCTTTTCTACATCTGGTATCCCCACGCTCTTCAAAAGTTCTTTGGCTCTTTCTATCGCCTTTTCTCTTCCACAATCAGAATGCCCGGTAATCATCTCCGCAATTTGTTTTCCTATACTAATTACCGGGTTCAAGGAAGTCATAGGTTCTTGGAAAATCATACCGATCTCTCCGCCGCGTATATTTCTCATCTCCGAACCATTATCATTAAGCTTCAATATATCCTTTCCTTGATAAAAGACGCTCCCTCCTACTATTTTCCCAGGTTCTTCAACCAATTTGAGAATACTCATCTGAGTCACTGATTTTCCACTTCCGCTCTCCCCCACAAACGCCACAATTTCCCCAGGATCTGTAAAAAATGATACATGATTAACCGCTTTTACCTTTTTATCACCTGACTGAAACATCGTCTGCAAATCATGTACTTCCAGCAAATGCATTATGACCCCTCCTCTGCCCATCCATGAATTGAATTCCTTCTACTTTTAATCCTAATTAATGTGTAACTCCCTTTAACCGGGGATCTAAAGCATCGCGTACACCATCTCCCAAAATATTCAAACAAATCACAAGAATAACGATACATATTCCAGGAGCAAGAGAAGCGAGAGGGCTGATTAATAAATAGCTTCTTCCATCATTCACCATTCCTCCCCAGGTAGCCGTAGGCGGATTAATGCCAACTCCTAAAAAACTCAAGCTAGCTTCTGTCAAAATTGCTGAGCCTATATTTTGTGTCATCATAACAATAATAGGAGAGATTACATTCGGGAAAATATGTTTTACAATCTGCCTTGTATTAGAAATTCCGATCACTTCACCTGCGGCGATGAAATCATTCTGTTTGACCTGAAAAACCTGTCCCCTGATCAGCCTCGCATAGCCTGGAATCGTTGAAAATCCGATAATTACCGCCAATATTGCAAGCCCATTGCCATAAACAGCACCTAATGCAATAGCCAGAATAATTCGTGGAATCGAAAAAATCGCTTCCAGAATTCTCATGATTATCCTGTCAAGCTTTCCTCCAAAATACCCTGCAATCAACCCAAGAACTGAACCAATGATAGTTCCTATAAAAACAGCCAGTATTCCTATAATCATAGAAATTCTGGTTCCATATATGATACGGCTGAGGATATCCCGCCCATGCAGATCCGTCCCAAGAGGGTACTGCATAGAAGGCTGCGCCAAAGAATTCATCAAATTCTGTTTATTGGGATCATAGGGAGCCAGAAATGGAGCAAAGATTGCCATTACAACGAACAAAAAAGTCCCTATTGCAGCAGCAGCTACTATCTTCCTATCAAATAGAGTTTTTAAAAAATTTTCTACTTTTTTCATGTGTCCCTCCCTTTAACTCAATCGGATCCTGGGATCTATATATCCGTAAAGAATATCTACGATCAAATTGATCACTATAGAAAAGGTTGCCATCAATAAAACACATGCCTGAATTACCGGAAAATCTCTTGCACTTACACTTGTCATCAAGAGACTCCCCATTCCTGGGATGCTGAATACTTGTTCAATTATGGCAGAGCCTCCCAATAGAGTAGAAACATACATTCCCATAAATGTAATTAATGGAATGAGTGCATTACGAAGGCCATGCTGGAAAATTACTGTATTTCGTTTCAACCCTTTGGCTTTTGCTGTCCGCATATAATCCTGACGGATAACTTCCAACATACAGGAACGTGTCTGCCTTGTAATCCCCGCAATCGGCCCTAAAGAAAAGCAGATGATCGGCAATAAACAAGTCTTAAAGCTTATAAGGATCCCCTCGCTTGGCCATGCAAATCCATAAGACGGTAACCAGCCTAGTGAAACAGAAAAAAGAAATACAAGAAGCAACGCTAGCCAGAAATTCGGGACACAATGTGTTGTATTGGCCAAAAGAGTAATTATTGTATCAGATGGTTTCCCTCGCTTTACCGCAGTGAAAACACCTGCACAAATACCTAAGGCTATGCTGATTAATAACGATATTGTAGTCAAGTATAGAGTAATGGGAGCCCTTTGGATGATTAAATCTCTGACAGGACGGTTAAAGGTATAGGAAACCCCAAAATCGCCCTGGCAAAATTTTACAATCCAGATAAAGTATTGTTCCACATACGGCTTATCCAAACCTAATTCACTACGCAATTCCTGATATTCCTCTTCTGTGTATTGCACCTCTCCGAATATCGCTTTAATTGGATCTCCAGGTATAAATCGTACAAGGGAAAAGCAAAAAACTGATACAAGAAACAGAACCACGAACATTTGCCAAATTCTCTTTATAATGTACTTTTTCATGAAAATGTCCCCCCTTTTTTATGGCTTTATCGTTTTGCTTTATTGTTAAAGCTTTGATGCTGCCATTATAGTTTATCTTTGAATTCTTTGTCAATTCACTTTCGTTCAGATTCATTTTTTTCTATATTTTCAACATATGTGTTGTATTGTTTTTGTGTATTTTGCTATTTTTTTGTGTAATTTCCTATTTATTATATAAAATCATCACAATTAAAGGACAAATAAATATTCTTTTTCATCTTTACAAACTCGCAAAATATGCTATAATGTTAAAGCATAAGGGGGAATAAATTATGTCAAATAATCAGAATCCTGTACGAATTTCAGATATTGCAGAAGCTCTAGGCTTATCCAAAATGACCGTCTCTGCCGTTCTAAATGGAAAAGGTGATGACCTACGGATTTCACAGGCAACACAGAACAAAATTCAGCGTGTTGCAAAAGCCATGGGGTACCTACCGAATATATCCGCGCGCAAATTCCGTACCTCACAACACAGCAATATTCCTCAATTTACCATTTTTTGGGCAATAGACTCCCATTCTTCTTTAATCGGCCGCACAATTATGGGAATGGAAAGAGCCATTGTAGAAAAGAAAATAAATATAGATTTAAACCTCAAACCTTTTCCTGTGAATCATCTTGCAGAAACTATTAATAATACTGGAATTAATATGTTTAATGGTGCAATTATAAGCAATGCATCAGAAAAAGATCTTAACGACTTAAAGGATATGACTAATCTGTTCGCGCCAATTTTACTTTTTAATCAAAAATCAGATGCGCTTAGCAGTGTAACATGCAACCATTATGAATCGTCTTTCAAAACAACAGAGATGCTTGCCAAACGAGGGCATAAAAATGTCGCCCTTATTTGTCCTCGGCATATTACTTCTACATATAATCTCATCCGGGATGGATTCCTTGATGGTTGTGATGAATTCTCTCTTACCTGCAGTGAAAAAAACTTCCGTTTTGGAGAGGCCACCAAGCAAGCAGGCTCTCAGATTACTTCGGAAATCTTTCGAAGCAGGGATTCTTATCCCACAGCTATTTTCTACCTTCATGACATCATGGCCACCGGAGGGCTGAACGCGCTACGCGCTTTAAATATTCAAATTCCTTCTGATGTAGAAATTTTTGCCTTCGGAGATAAGCGTTATTGCTCTTGTACCTATCCGGAATTATCTTCTCTCGAGATGCCTGTAGAGGAAATGGCTGAAAAGTCCCTTTCCATACTTTATGATATTATCAATAACAGAGCCGAAGCACCCGTACATCATGTGCTGGATAATGTATTTGAATATCGCGCAACGCTGCCTGAATCAAGTTCGTTTTCCGCCAAAGGAAATTCCTAAAGCCATTTTAGAGCCCTTCGTTCCATTGATGATATACCTCCCCCTGTCACCCTAAATTAGATGTCTGCCCTCTGATTGACACAGCTGAACACGCAGTCATTTTTCTCAGCAAGGAGGAATCCGATATGGTTCATATTTTTTTAACCATTTTGTGGGGAACTATAGGTGGATTAACAGCCAGAAGGTTTCGTCTTCCCGCCGCTGCATTAACCGGTTCCCTAATCACCGTTATCATTTGGAGTCTCATTTTCCAAAACGGAAGTATGCCGACAGATATGAAGGTATGGTTGCAAATTTTTTCCGGAATGTTAATCGGTAGCCGCATTAAAAAATCAGATATTGGCGATATATATAAATTAATTCTACCGATCATTCTTTTATTTTTTGGCATGCTAGCGATGAATCTCATTTTTGGCACTTTGATGCATCTTCTAGGGGGCTTAGATCTAGTCACCGCACTTCTTTCCAGTGCGCCTGGCGGCATGCAGGATATGGCTCTTATCGCTGATGATATGGGTGGGAACTCCATTATTGTATCACTCACACAATTAACTCGCATTATCTTTATCCTTGCCTTTTTCCCCACCTTTTACAAAAAAATCATAGCCCATAACCATATTCAGATAACTACATGCCAGGATGATAAAGAACTTTCCTCCAGCGCTCCAGCTATACCTATGTCTTCAAAAGTAATACGTTTTTTATTTACTGTCCTCATATCGTCGTTGGGTGGCCTTCTGTTTAAAGCGCTTCACATCAATGCCGGAGCATTGATTGGTTCCATGATTTTCTGCGGACTGGGTGGAATTTTCACCGAGAAAACCTTCTTCCCCGTCAATGCTAAAATTATCCTCCAAATCTTTGCCGGTTCCTATATCGGTTCACAGGTCACACGGGATTCATTTTCCATCATTGCCTTTCTCTTAGTGCCAATCTTGATCATGCTTATAGGAACCTTATTTTATACTTACTTTATGGGCAAATTATTGAATCGATTTACTAAATTTGATTTGATGACATGTATGCTGATGTGCACCCCAGGCGGTTGTCAGGAAATGTCCCTAATGGCCGATGACCTAAATTGTGATGCACCTAAAATCGTAATTATTCATACAATCCGGATATTTTGTGTTATCACCTTTTTCCCAAGCGTGATAGATATGTTTACCAATGTCTTTACATAGTAAAAAATTTGCATATTCCACAAGTTCAAAAAACCAGTGGTATAACATGGGGAGAAAGAAAATATCAAAAATGAGAAGTAAAGAGAATCCATTCCCTTAATTGCAATACAAAACTTCTCTCAACGGCCATTTTGTAAAAACATTGAAAAACTTTAAGACAATACAATTGTTGCCTTAATTCTTTAGCGCATTTTAAATAAGTTTAGAGAAACATTTTTACCATTGTTGTCAGAGTAAAGTGAAAGAGATGATATATTATAAACCGTTCAGATGTATCTGTACATTCACCATATAGACACATCTGAACGGTTATAACCCCATAGATGAGGTTCTAAAACAGCAGTGAAAAGCTATTTGGAAAGAAGCCAAGCTAGGCCCCTTGCGGTCCTACGAACGGGTTCCGTATAATGGTTGCCCGGGTTACGGACAAATGCAGTATCAATTCCTTGTCCTCGATAAATGGCTTCAAGTTCCTCCGTCTTCTGTTGTACCGACTTCAGGAAAGGATTGCGGGTTTTTGACTCTTTGCTACCAAGAGAAAAATATATACAGTCCGGCCTCCTTTTCATCTTATGGGAAAGAACGTATTCTCTAAAGCCAGGGAACCACAGAGATCCGGATATGCTAGCGACGCGAGAGAATATCGCTGTATGATAAAGGGAATAGACGGCGAACAATCCGGCTAATGAATATCCGGCTAGTGCCCGCCACACAGGAAGGCCCCCAAGCCACGTTTCTGCCCCCGGCAAGATTCTTTCTAAAAGGAATTGAATATAATCATCCGCTCCCTTGGTAAATGCTAGGCCATTAGGAATAATTGGAAGATTTTCCCACGGGGAAAGATCATGCTCCCAGACGAGACCACTAATGGTAACTAGAGAAAAATCCATCTGGGAAATATCACGCACTGTATGATATAGTTCCTCCCCTTCTTCCTCTATAGTATTAACATACAGAACTGGCGCACTCGACGAGGAACCAGGATAAATTGATATATGCTTTTGGTCAATCATAAAGGAAGTCTCGGTTTTCCTCCATCCATCACCCATTCTCCGCATGATCTCCTTCCATTTGTCTCCGAATCCATTCCATCAATATATCTACCACATATTTCTGCTGCTCTCCGCTCAATTCAACTCCGGTCTGAATCCCATGCCACTTCTCCAGGCAGCTTCTGCAGCAGCATGCACAACCATGTTGAGCGAGAAACACTGGATGCCCCCGCATAGGTGTCTGCTTCCCATCATTGGGAAGCATCGATGGAGCAAGCCGATTACTCACAAATTCTTCTGCATGACTCCGGATCACATCCATCCCTTTATCGCGTACATACTGGCGATCTGACTCCTTCAGGCGGAATCTGCTCCGGAACGCAGACTCCTTTATCCTCTCAAACAGGTCTCTTTTCAGCCATTCTTCATGTTCTTTCCAGTTTTTTTCCTTTTCGTAAGCGGTCTCTTGTGCGCCTCGCTTTGTTTTCGGAGTTGGCAGATCGCCATTATAATCAATCCCCGCCTTTGCCGCCTGGCTTTGCTGCAGCTTACGTTGAATATAATAGGTTCTGCCATTCATGATGAAAACCGCCCCGGTCTGTTTGAAATGAAATGGAACATGGTACTTCATACACTGTTCGCGGATCGCAAGGAGCCATTCATAATGGCAAGGTCTCGCCCTCTCGCCGGATTCCCCGCCACAAAGCACATAGTCGATCCTGCCTGTAGAAAGATAAGGTTCCATATTAATCGGTTCCAGCATCGGTTCATAGCAGACCGCCCGATTCCGAATCGGCAGGGAAAGGAACACAGGCAGCCTCTCGTCCGCCATTCTTTGATTCTCCACCGTGCAATAGATTGTCACATTAGGATACCCCTCATCCCAGTCCTCAGGAATACATGCCTGAAACCGGCTGATCCGCTTTGTGATAATCGCAAACTCCAGGTCAGAACGTTCCCGCATCATCTGCCAGCACTCCGCCCTCCATGCATCCGCTTCTTCCAGAAAAAAGTCCGAAGTCATGCAGGTAAAAACCGTGCCGCCCTGGGGCTGCAGCTTATATTCCTTCTGCCTGTTACGCTTTCTCGGCAGTTCATAGTCCCCGGTTTTGGCAACGATGCTGGCATCCTTTCTGATGGATTCATCACGCCGGTAGACATAACAGTTTTGGCATCCCGGGCTGATCTTATGACAGCCATGCCAGGGATTCCAGATTGCCATAAGGCTCGCCTCCTTGATCGTATGCGCAAAACGGCATTGTGCCCTGAAACAGCGCATCTTTGGTGTATCCTCCCGCTGAACCCTTTCTCAGCGTTCTTCGCACCTCCGTTTCCGGATAACCGGATAGTTTTCCACAATCCTGCTGTAACAAAAGCAGTCCTCTCTGTGATCGTTGATGATGCCGCATGCCTGCAGATGCGAATAGACCGTGACCGAACCAAGATACTTAAATCCCCGCCGTTTCAGTTCTTTTCCTATTTTATCAGAAAGACCGTTCGCCGCAGGAATTTTCCCCTTCTGATGTCCTTGGTACAGAATCGTCTTTCCTCCGCTGTACCCCCAGAGCCACGCATCAAAGCTTCCGAACTCCTCCCGGATTTTCAGGAAAGCCTGCGCATTGGAAATGATCGCCCGAATCTTCCGGCCCGAACGGATCATGCCCGGATAGGCAAGAATGCGCTCCACATCCGCCTCCGTATAACCCGCAATCTTCTCATAATCGAACCCATCGAAGCATGCCCGAAAGATCTCCCTCTTTTCAATCATCAAATTCCAGGAAAGCCCGCACTGCATGGCCTCCATCATCAGGAATTCAAACTGTTTTCTGTCATCATGAAGGGGAATTCCCCATTCCTCATCATGATAGCGGATCATCTTCTCTGACGTTTTGCACCAGCCGCACCTGCACAGCGGTTCCTCCGGAGAAATACCCGCTTTCTTTTCCCCCTTTGGAACCTGCGTCCGGCAGGCACCATGCAAGGAATCCTCCATACGCCTGTCACCTCCTCATTCCACGCTTTCCACACCTCTGGCTACGCTTCTCCCATGCTAAGATAGAAGTAAAAAGAATCATATTCATTGTTTACATCTTCCGGATCCGTCGAATATAGGGCAGAGCAGTTTGCATTTTCATCATGTATGTTTATGCTATCATAATATGAACCGCTCAAGAACTGATCTATAAATGCATCCGGCAGTTCAGGCTGCTCCAGCAGGACGGGTTCCGCCGCCCCGGCACCGGGAGCGGCAAGCATCTCATGCAGTTTCGCGGCATTCTGCTGTGCCCTCTCAAGATTGGCTTCCTTGGTATCCTGAATATCTATCGTCAGCACATAATTCACTTCGCTGATCAGCCCATCATTTCCGATATACAGGGAAATTCTCGAATGATCCTTCCCATCCCTGCCGTATAATTCCGCCAACACCTGATAGCCATAGGACTGATACTCCTCGGCCGGGTCATCAATGATCACATTGGCGCATCCGCTTTCCAGGGCATCGCGGATCTCATAAACCACGGCCGCCGCCCTTTCCCTCTCCTGCGCCGCCTTTCTGCTGGAAGCTGCAAATTCCGGAATGTAAACAGCGGTCAGCAGCAGAATGGGCACAAGGCTCATGAGCCATACATATCCTTTCGCCCGCGGCACTTTCATCCGGTAAATCTCTGCCCTCCTGCACGCATCTTCCTTCACGGACCGCATTTTCCTGTCAACCACAGCAACCGTCTGCGCCGCAGCTACCGCCTGCATGGCATCCCCCCGCCTTCTGCAAAGAAGCGTCCACAAAGCGATTCAGCATCTTTCCTGCCGAATGCATTCCCTGAATCTGCCTTAAACGTTCTGGATCCTCATATTCCCTTGCAAGCAATCCCGCCTGGCTCATCAGATGGATCCAACTCTGCTTTTTGGAGACCGACCGTACCTTTACATACAAAACAATCGCTATCACAAGATAAACGGATACGATTCCTAAGTACAGAATCAGCCCCGGCATATACAGAACAGTGCTGTCAAATGCCATATCATCCAGCATGACCAAAAAGGCCCACCAAAAACCGATCAGCAAATCAATGATGATTGCTGTCATAGCAATAGACGGATAAACATAATATCTTCCTATCAGCCGTTTTTCTTTTTCAGTTATCACCCTTCTTCACCTCTGTGGCAAGTCCCTTATTTTTCCCTTCTTGCGGAATAAAAGAGATCTTTTTCCCTTTTTGAATCACTTCTGCTGCCTGTTCCGTCTTGGAATACACGCTTTCCGTGAGGCAGTATTCCCTTCCGTCAGTTCCGGCAACGTAGGCATAAAAGCTTTTTGTTCCCTTTCCGACATATTTAACCGTTCCTGTGATGCGCCGCGGTTCTGTATCTATAGCCGGTGTTTTGGCTTTTTCCGGCTGTGTATCTATTTCCGGTGTCTTGGCTTTTTCCGGCTGTGTATTTATTGCCGGTGCCTTGACTTCTTCCGGCCGGGTATCTATAGCCGGTGTCTTGGCTTTTTCCGGCTGTGTATCTATTGCCGGCGTCTTAGCTTCTTCCGGCTGTGTATCTATTGCCAGTGTCTTGGCTTCTTCCGGCTGTGTATGCGGCTCTTCCCTGCGCGTCTGATCTTCCACCAGTTCCGGGTGCTGGCTTTTGTATTGCCTGATCACCCGATCCGTATCTGTTACGACATCGCAGCCAAGCCCGAGATACAGTTTTCTGTCACCGACTATATAGAACTCCTCCTTGGCCCTTGTCGCCGCAACATTCATGATATTCGCTTCGCTCACTGCCCAGCGCGCCGCCCCGCTGCTTTGCTGGTCTGCGCCCAGCACAAAAAAGACGATTGGCGCTTCTTTTCCCTGAAACGTATGGACGGTTCCAATGTTGGTCGGCTTGCCATGTTCGTCATACCGCGTGAAAAATTTCCGCAATTTCTGCGAAAGCTGGTATGCCACATTGGAAAACGGCGTAATCACATAAATGACATCCTTTTCTTTTTTATCCAGGATTTTCGGATTGCTCTCCGCCATCTCCCGGATCTTGCGCAGAAGAAATTCCCCCTGCGCCTCCACATATTTGTTGTTCGCCGTTCCGCCAACGTCAAACCAACCGGTCTTCCCGTATTTTTTCATCCCCTGCACCATGAGGTTGTCATAGGAGATCACGTTTGAAATGGTAAACATCGGATACCGGCACCTTCTGTGCACCCATAGCGGAATGCCGACCCAGGAATCCTCCGATTGCTCCGGCTTTCTGTAAAACCCATACTGGCTCGCCGCATCCACTAAGTTCTGCACGGATGCCGATGCGGACAAATACTTTTCCGTCACTCCAAAATGCCCGCCCAGCATATGCAGGGTATTGGAATCCAGCGTAAGAACCGGTTGGATCTGCAGCGGATCGCCGACCGCCATCACATGCCTGCTGCGGTAGACCGCGCCGACAGCCGCCTGCGGCAGCGCCTGCCCCGCTTCATCAATGAACAGATGCCCCAGTGTCCGGGCTCCAAGATATCTGCACATCCTCGAAAAGCTGGCAAAGGTGGAACTGATCACCGGAATGGCCATATTTATCCAGTTCCATGCCGCTTCAATCACGGCTTTTCGCTCCAAATATTTCTCCTGCTGCCCCCAGACGGTCACTGCCGCCTTTATATTTTTCCGGTTCTCATAGAGGAACTGTTTCCGCACCCGCAGGGCCATGATGAACAAGCCTGACTGCGCGACGCGATACGTCTCGTCAAACCACGGGTTTGACATCTGCAGATCGTCATATTCCTGATTCAGATCCAGAGGTTCTATCTTGCTGTCATTTCTCCTATGTTCCAATTCACGGGTTCTTCTGGACAAATCGGCTATTTTTTCTTCTTCCGCCCGCTTCCAATCATAAAACGTCTGCTCAAGCTTATCCTGTCTTTCTAAATTCTGGCTCAGCTGTGTCTCCCACGAAAGGAGCTGAGCCTTTATTTCTTTCTCCTGCCGGACGCATTCCGTATCTTCCTCGCTTATTTTTACGAGCTGCGCTGTGATCTCGTTTAATCTGTCCTGATATTCCTCTTTCTTTTTCTTTCCTGCCAAAAGGCCCGGCCGCTGCTCCTTATACACCTCCAGGCATTTATCCATGCTGCTGATGCTTTTCCGGACGGTTTCTGCCCTTTCCTGGGTCTGCTTAAGCCGGGGCCGCAGCTGTTCCAGCTGCCGCCTGCATTCTGCCTCGTTTTCTTCAAGCTGCTGCAGTTTGGTGCGAAGCTCCCTTCCTCTCTCCTCCAATTCCTTTTGATGAATGCCACAATCCCGCTCCAGCTTCCGCGTACATTCCATGTAGTCCCGAATGCTGTCCGCAAATGCCTGTTTTTCATCCCGAAGCGCTTTTACTTCCTCATAACGCTTCAAAAATTGCTTATATATGTCCGGGTCCGGCAGGTATTCTTCTTCCAGATATTTGTGGATGAGCTTCATATTTGTGAGGATATTGGACATGTTATCCGATTTTCCGCCCTCAAGCGAGAACAGCCCCCAAAACGCTTCTTCCCCTGGGCCGGATTCCATGACCAGCTCTTCCCTTTTCTTCCCGTTCTCATCTTCCTTCCATTCTGACGATACCTTCGCATTCGATATCTCACAAAAATAATCCGCCTCTTTCAGTTCCCCGATCAGAGATGCGTCAATTTCTTTGCTCAGCGGAAGTTCATTCACAATATTTTGAACCGCACCATTATTCGAGCTTGCGACCACGATATTCTTTTCAGCTATATATTCCGGGAGTTCCCCAATCGATGCGCGTTCATAATAAATCGTTTTCTCTGTTCCCTTGATCGAATGATCCGAAAGCTTCGCGATATCATACGCCTGCTGCACCACCAGCTCCGCAAAGATGTCCTTCAGAAGCGTCGTTTTCCCTGTTCCGGGCGGGCCGTTCACGCTCCGTATCTGATTGTTATCAAATCCGATGGATAAATTTACCGCAACCTGCTGCATGAAAGAAAGCGCATACGCCGTATTGCTAGGAAACCTCCCCAAGGGATAATTCTTCGGCTGCAGAATCTGCTCAAACAGCTGCGGCTGAAAACTCCCGGACTCCTTTCTTCCGTCAAGGTTCCTGCGCTCCCCTTTATTTCCATATAAATAGGCGGTCAGGTTATCCGTATCCAATTTTTTCGCTTTTTCCAGATCTTCCACGAAAAAGGAATGCAGATTTGTCGCATCCGTCTCTATGTTCCCCAAAATCTGCATCCGGCAGCGTGTCACATCGATCCCGTACCGCCGCAGCACTTTTTGCATTGCCGCATTGAACTTCTCCGCATCCCCGTCCGTCTCATCGAACTCATGCGTAAGCTGGTTTTTAAAATCTTCCTCACACTCCTGAAACGCTTTCTCATGGGGGACTTTTTTGAGCGCCCGTATGTAAGCGCTCACTGTAAGGAAGGTCATATCCGCCAGGAAATGAAGCTTCCGGTCAAAATACAGGGCGAAGCCGAACTTATCTGTAAAGTGGATCTCTTCATCCGTCGGTTCCAAACCATACTGCGCGCGGAGGATGTCCAACACTTCCTGAAAATTGAAAACATCACAATAGACAACGACGCCTCCCTTTTGCCGCTGGTTCCATTTCTTTTTTCCCATTTCATTCAAAAACAGGGAATAGAAATCCTGTTCCTGCAAATCATCCAGCGTGAGGATCTCCTTATCCTTGAGCCGAATATCTCCCTCCGACAAATGTTCCACCATGATCCAGGATTCTAAAATCTTACCTTTTTCTGTCATTTGCGAACAATGCTCCTATACTTTTCTGCATCTTATATTAGAAATACTGTTTTAGCTCCATATTCCGCTTCAAGAGGCGTTTCTTCCTCTTCCATATGTTCTCCCGGCATCTTTCCTGTTTTCTTCATATCTGCTTAAAGGATTTCTGGGCCCGTGCCTATGATTGGACAGAGTGGTCTCCATGCAAAATACTGCATCGGGAAGCGGATGAATGATGATTTTCTTATATCGTATTCGTTTTTTCTGACTAAGTCAATAATAGAGAGGGGGAACATATTGTATTGATTGTTGCTACTCAGCCATTTATTCCTCGAGATTTTCCTCACACCAAAACAGGCACTTGAGCGGAATCAAGTACCTGCTTCGTCTCCCTTCTCATTTTTTATTGATTTTACAATCCATTGTCCTGATCTCCGCCCCCCGGCACGTTCAAGCATCCCTTCTTCCTGCATCATTTTCATAAGACGTTTTACTTTTCGTTCGGAACAATCAAGCATCCGTGCAATCTGTACCTGCGTTATATGAGGATTTTTCTTTATTCCAAATAATATTTTTTCTTCAAAAGTGCCATTTAAAGTGCCATCCAAAGTGCCATTTTGTCCTTTTAGAACTTTAGCGCCTATTAGAGGCGTAAATTTTACCATGATATCTTCTAAATGAAGCGTATATTCCGGCATCGGAACACCATGTTTTTTACAGGCCTCACATATTTTTTCTATCCCGCGCCCCCATGTTTCCACATATCCCGCCCTGAAAAATCCATTAGCAATATTGGGATTATAGGGCTGTGACCGATGGCGCTCCATCAAAGTTTCCACTGTCCATCCAACTGGAAAAACACAGTCATTACTGATATATACCGCATCCTCATGTATCCGGATCTGTATTGGAATTAAAGCTGCATAATTAGAATGGATAATCGCATTATATACCGCCTCTCTGACGGCTGCTTTAGGAAGAGGATAAGTCTCAATTCTGGTAACATTATCGTAAGATATCATTGCTTTCATATATTTCAGATATATCAGTTCTATAACTCTATCCGCCTGAATAAACAGAGATCCATGAATCTCATCCTGATAACGTAGATCAGATCCCTCGCCAAAATATCCGATTTTGATATATGCACCCGTAACCCACTTTTCCGGATTTCGATGGAATAAGAGAATTGCCGCTCGTTTCAACTTACCATGTTCAAGAAGGCCGAGGTTATCCAAAAGCTGCTCGTTACTCATATTCAGGTCTTCTTCTGTCATACGACCGCTTCGCAGAGCCTCTCGCCGAAAAATGTCGAAACTCTCTTTGTCCAGATCGTCAACTGTAACGCCATCCACCGGAACTGCATCCCATTTATATCCGGTTTTAGACAATAAGAACTCTGTCAAAGCAGCTCCTCTGAGAAGCTACTTTGTACTGCCACTGCGATAATGGTACTCACCCTTATAATTCACAGGATAACTGCTCGGATTCACACATATCTCAATGTAATCTTTATCTTCTTGAGACAGCAGATTGACATCCACGATAATGCCAAGAATATCCCGCACTTTATTGGGGATATCTTCCAACAGCTTTTTACTATCCTGCACACCGATAACATTGCCTTTGTCATCAGTTCCAATATATATCTTGCCTCCTTGAGCATTTGCAAAACCACAGATCCATTTCAAATACTCATCACGCCAGGATTCTTTCCATTCTGTGTTTTGGTTTTCTGTCATGCATCTTCTCCCCCGCTTTTAAGAACTCTTATTATACTCTCATTACTGTTTTCATATAGATTATTGCATATTGTCTGAGTCAATGATTGCTATACCCAAATCTTGTCTTAAAGTATAGCAAACGGACTTTTTAATTTCAATCAGATATTCATCAACGTATATATCAAACAATTTAAAGCAATTTAAAAGACATGATTCACTGCTGAACCATGTCTCCTTTATAGTTTGCATATTAATTTTTACTCCAGGCTCTCCACCCAGGCTACTACATCTTCATCTGAAACACTGGAGCGGAATCGCTGTCCTTCCTGCCAGTCTCCCGTTCCTGCCATGTCTGCCAGCAGTTCACCGCTGTCTCCGATTCCGGAGGATGCCGAAGTACAGAACGGAATGACTGTCTTCCCTGTAAAATCATTATCTTCAACGAAGTGATCTACCGGCCATGCGGCGATGCCCCACCAGATCGGATAACCGATAAATACAGTATCATAAGAATCCCAGTTTTCCGGTGTTGTTGAAACCAGTTCCACATCCCTTTGGTCTTCATTTTCATGTTCCTGGGAAACACGGCTGTTATCGTCTGACCAGTTCAGATCGTCATCTGTATAGGGCTCTGTCGGCTCCAGCTCAAACAGATCCCCTTCAGTAGCGTCAGCAATCATATTAGCCACTGCTTCCGTGTTCCCTGTTGCTGAATAGTATGCGATCAGCACATTTCCGGATGTCTCAGCCTCATCCGATGCGGCCGCGTCCGTGCTGCCTTCATCCGCACTGTCTTCCTGGGCTGCCTGACCGGAAGTATCTTCTTCTGTACTTTCGCTGCTGGAGCCACATCCTGCCAGAAGCCCCATTGTCATCGTACCTGCCACCAGAATCGAAATCACTTTTTTCATTTTCACACTATCACTTCTCCTTTTATGCTCATTTATTTGATATTTCCCGCTACAAGCTTAGTATAGCCGGAAACGGATGTCCTGGGAATTTTCTATTTGTTGTCCAGTATTAACCCCTGGGTTTGATAGACTGCTATTTATTCCGTCTTCCCTTTCCGGCAGCATTGATTAAACATTCTGGCGATGCATGGGTTTTCGTAATCCAGGATCTCGCTGTACCCCAGATCCAGCGGGTCAATGGCCTTCTGATCCGCCTCGGAAAGCTGAAAATCCCACAGCCCCATATCCTCCTCCATATGCTCCCTCTGACTGCTCCTTAGCACTACGCTGACCTGGCGGTCAATATTCCATCGGAGTGCTGTCTGAGCGGCACTTTTCCCGTATTTTTTTCCGACTTTTTCCAGTGTACGGTTAGAAAAAATATTTTTCAGACCTTCGCACAAAGGCGCCCAGGCCTGCGGCTGCACGCCGAGTTCCCGCATAACTTTAATCGCCCTGTCCTGATGGTAAAAGGGATGCAGTTCTATCTGATTTACCATGGGAGGAATCTCTGTATTCATACACAGATCCACCAACCGCTCCGGGCTGAAATTACTGACCCCGATAGCCCTTGCAAGATCTTCCCGGTACAGTTTCTCCAAAGTGCGCCATGCGCCATAATAATCCCGGTACGGCTGGTGGATCAGGTAAAGATCAATATAATCCATCTGAAGTTTTCTCAGTGAAGTTTCGAATCCCTGTCTTGCCAACGCTTCCGCAGCATCTGTAATCCAAAGCTTTGTGATGACAAACAGCTCGTCGCGCCGGACCTTCCCGGCTTTTACTGCCCGGTTCAGCGCTCTTCCTACCGCCTCTTCATTCCCATAGGACGCAGCTGTATCAAACATCCGATATCCCGCATCCAATGCAGCTTCAACACATCGTTCACATTCTTCCGGATCTTTCATCCGCAGCACGCCAAATCCCAGAAGCGGTATCTGAATCTGATTTTTTAACGTCACACTTGGCATAATCCTTTCCTCTTTCCCTTGTTTCTGAATCTCTATTCCTGTAAAATACAGACATACAGATTTTTAAACACCTTAGTTTCTTTAAAAGGAGAATATCCATGATAGAAATTCATCTATTTGAACAGCTTGTTGCTTTTGCCTCCTGTGGCACTCTGTCCGCGGCGGCGGACCAGCTCCATATCTCCCAGCCGGCACTCAGCCGCTCCATGCAGCGGCTGGAAGACGAGCTTGGCATCAAGCTTTTTGACCGTCATAAAAGCCGGATCACGCTGAACGATAATGGAGAACTGGCTGTCCGCTATGCCAGGAACCTCCTTCTCCAGGAGACTACCATGATCGAGCAGCTCCGGGATATTGACCGAAAAAAGCGCACGATCTTCGTGGGCTTTTGCACCCCTGTACTGATCCCTGATTTCGTCTCCCTGCTTTCGCAAATCTATGAAGGTATGACCATTTCTACCGAGGTATCTACGGATCCGGAGCGGACAGAAGCAGCGCTGCGGGAAGGGAAATATCATCTGGCCATCCTTCACAGGAAGCCGGATGAAGCAGAATTTTATTCTGTTCCCATAGAAAGCGAGCATCTGTATGTCTCTCTTCCCCCGGTTCATCCCCTTTCGGATTCAGAAGGACTTTATCTGAAGGATCTGGATGGGCAGACCTTCCTCCTGTATTCCCAGATCGGCTTCTGGGACGGTCTCTGCCGCCGGAAGATGCCCTCCGCGCGCTTTCTCGTGCAGCAGGAATATGACGTGCTGGGAGAACTAGTGGCAAATTCTGCCTTTCCCTCCTTCACCACGGACTATATCAGGAAAAGGAATGAAGATACTACTGGCCGGATCGCTGTTCCTATCCTGGATGACGAAGCCAACGTCACCTATTACTGCTGCTGTCTGAAATCCGAAAAAGCCCGGTTTAAGACGTTGTTACAGCATTGGCTTTCACCAGATCCTGCACACTGACATGTTCATTCAAAAAATGCTTTAAACTTTACATGTTCTTTCGTTGTAATTCTGTTTTTCCCATAGTATAATATCCTGCGGTATCACACGACTGGAGGAATGAACATGCCATATGTATTATTAGGTGCCGCAATCATCCTTGAGATCATTGCGACCACACTTCTGAAAGCATCGGAAGGCTTTACAAAGCTTATACCGACACTGTTTTGTATTGTTTTTTACGTTCTGTGCTTTTATTCGTTTTCCAAAGCACTGCTGAACATCAACCTGGGCGTTGCATATGCTACCTGGTGTGCAGGCGGCATCGTGGCAACCACCATTATCTCGGCACTCATCTTCGGTCAGAAAATCAACGGCATCGGTGTCATTGCCACCATTTTAATAGTAGCCGGATGTGTGCTCCTGAATCTCTTCGGGACATCCGGCCACTAAACCTTTATTTCCCGGCGGTTCTGCTATTTCAGAGCCGCTCCGTCTTTAAATGCATTCCCCACCTTTTCGCCCAGGCGGTAATATCCGAAATGTACCGTATCATAGGTGATCGGGCTGAATTTCTCCAGACTCAGCTCTCCATCTTCACCAAGGACACTCTCATCGATACTTACATTTACAATCTTTCCGAGAAACTTACTGCCGTCCGTGACATTCACAAGCTCACATTCCAGTGTCAGCGGGAGCTCATTGATGATAGGCGCATGGACAAATGTACTCTCTGTGGTGGTAAATCCTGCCTTTTCCATCTTATTCTCTTCTTTGTTTCCAGAAACCAGTCCCACATAGTCACAGGCAGTCATATGCTCTACATCGCCTACACTGACGGTAAATGCCTTATGAAGAAGAATATTGTCTGTCGTCTTATGGCTTCCTAAATCAACCATGATCTCATCCGATCCTACAATGCCGCCCCAGGCTGCGTTCATGGCATTGGCCTTCCCGTTCTCATCATAGGTTCCGATGATCATCACCGGCTGTGGAAACAAATACGGTTTTGCTCCGAAATTTTTTCTCATCGCTGTTGTCCTCCTTATTTCCCTTTTTAGTCATGAATCTTCATCGTGTGCAGCATCTTGATAAATCCAGGGTCATCATGGTTGACGATCTCGCTGTGTCCAAGATCCAGCTTTGCAATCTCTGCCATATCTTCATCGCTGAGGTTGAAATCCCAGATATTCATATTCTGTTCCATACGGTCTTTGTGTACGGATTTCGGGATCACGACCACGCCTCTTTGTACGTTCCAGCGAAGAGCCACCTGTGCCACACTCTTTCCATATTTATCGCCGATCTTTGTCAGCACCGGATGGGTGAAGATTCCATGATTTCCTTCTGCGAACGGTCCCCATGCTTCCGGAACCACTCCGTATTCCTTCATAACGGCCAGGGCGTTCTCCTGCTGGAAGAATGGATGCAGCTCTACCTGATTAACAGCTGGCATAACCTCTACTGTCTCACAGAGGTCTGCCAGGCGTGCCGGATAGAAATTGCATACACCGATTGTTTTCAGCTTTCCTTCTTTGTAAGCTTCTTCCATGGCACGGTATGCGCCAACATAATCCTTCAGCGGCTGGTGGATCAGATACAGATCCAGATAGGAAAGTCCCAGATTGTCAAGAGAAGTCTGGATCGCCTTCTTTGCTCCTTCATATGTGGCATCCTGTACCCACAGCTTGGTGGTGATGAACAGTTCTTCTCTTGGCACTCCACATTTCTTAATGGCTTCTCCCACCGCTTTTTCATTCATATAAGCAGCTGCTGTGTCGATCAGACGATATCCGCTCTCGATCGCGTCCAGCACTGCCTGCTCGCACTGTGCCGGATCCGGCACCTGAAATACTCCAAATCCTTCCAGCGGCATTTTAACACCATTATTCAATGTTACATATTCCATCATAAAAACCTCCTACTTTTTTGACTTGTATTCGTTCTCTTTACAAGTCATATTGTAGGAGGTTTTTCTTAAAATGTAAAATGCCGATTCGTCAGAGAAGTATAACCCAAACGCATACTTTCTATCTATCCATTAGCGGCAAAGTTTCCGGTATACAGCTGATAATACTTGCCTTTCTCCGCAATCAGCTCATCATGGGTTCCCCGCTCGATGATGCGTCCCTGTTCCATAACCATGATACAGTCAGAGTTTTTGACAGTACTTAACCGGTGGGCGATCACAAAAGTGGTCCGTCCTTTCATCAAGGCGTCCATTCCGGCCTGCACCAGCTTCTCCGTACGGGTATCAATGGAAGAGGTAGCCTCGTCCAGAATCAGTGCCGGCGGATCTGCCACAGCCGCCCGGGCAATGGCAAGAAGCTGTCTCTGTCCCTGGCTTAGGTTTGCGCCGTCTCCGGTCAGCATTGTGTCATAGCCGTCCGGCAGACGACGGATGAATCCATCCGCATTGGCAAGCCTTGCTGCATTGATACACTCTTCGTCCGTTGCATCCAGCTTGCCGTACCGGATATTTTCCATAACTGTACCAGTGAACAGGTGCGTATCCTGAAGTACAATTCCAAGAGAGCGCCTGAGATCCGGCTTCTTGATCTTATTGATATTGATGCCGTCGTAGCGGATCTTTCCATCCGCAATATCGTAAAACCGGTTGATCAGGTTGGTGATCGTCGTCTTTCC
>ERZ826396.1104-NODE-1104-length-32423-cov-4.915287_pt1 | contig 32423 bp, 26 predicted proteins | sample MGYA00519926_ERZ826396 | MGnify/ENA primary metagenome ERZ826396 (study PRJEB31778, sample SAMEA3449230) | human gut metagenome | biome: human gut; feature: human-associated habitat; material: faeces | place: United Kingdom | collected 2010/2012 ... | reverse complement strand
AAATGAATGTCAGAATGAACAGACGGCGGATATTCCGCCAAAAGCCGAACGGCTTTACAGAAATTTTATGCTTATCTGTATTGTAGCATCTTATGCAGTGTCGCACAAGCATGAATGTGCATAGAGTATATTTTTTGTTGCTGCTCAGCCCTGCACTTTCCAGCGCGCTTAAAATGTCCTGCCCCTTTCCCCGCCGCAGGAAGAATATCCCGCGGCGGGGGAAGGAACAGGATATTTTGGCGCTCTATTTTTCACGGTCTGAAGATTTACTGCGGATATATTCTTTTGGAGAGAAACCCGTATATTTTTTAAACACTTTGCTGAAATAATAAGGGTCGCTGTAGCCCAGCTGATAAGCCACATCATATATTTTAATTTCCGGTTCCAGAAGCAGCTGCTTGGCGTGACGGATTTTGGCCTGTGTAACACATTCGTTAAAGCCGATCCCGTTGCTTTTTTTGAAGATGGTGCTGATATACCCGCAGCTTACATTAAAGCAGGCGGAGATGTCGGATAAAGAAATTGGCTCCTGATAATGTTCTTCGATGTACTTCTTGATACTAGGAAGAAGCCAGTTTCTTTTATTTTCGAAATCAGTAGTTAATTGTCTGCAGAAATCATCTATGAAAGTCTGGAACCATTGAATTGCCTGCGAAACCGTTTTGCATTTATACAGGGAATGATAGGGAACTTCATTCTGGCCGATATTTTCCAGAAAATGCTCGGAGCCTTTATAGGAAAGATCGACAAAATGAAGGACGCTGCTGCAGATCGCAAGAGCGGTTTCAATTTCCGTCGTATAATTACGAAGCAGATCGAGGATTTGATTCAACAATTCACGAACGCCAAAGATGTCATAATTATCCATGGCGGTGGTCAGGCCCTCTCGGATAATGCTGATATTAAAAGGGTGAGGAGAGGGATGGTTTGTATCGTTATAAATGATAATGGAGTGGTTCTGGTCGCACTGGCGCAGGGCGATGGAACTTTCGTTAAAGGAAAGGGCGCATTGATCCAGCGCAGTCACTGGAGAGCCAATTCCAGCAGAAAACTGAATATTCTGATACAAGTAAATCATGTCCAGAATATGTTGTACGCAGGGAAGAACCTGGCTGTTCATGGAAGTGTCTGTCAGTGCCTCTGAAAATGCAAGGATAAGGGCGAGATGCTTGCTGTCCCACGGCGTGACATAACTGTTGCAGTATTTTTTGCACAGTTCGCGGATCAGATTGCAGGTCGCAGCATAAAACGCTGTGGAATGTATGTAAGCCTTTGTGTCATAGTCTTCCGGATACCCAAGCGTGAGGCAGACATAATATGCCCCTGGGAAAGAAATCTCCAAATCCGTCATCATTTCCTGAATATGTTCATGGGAGTCAAACCAGTTATTCAGAAGTTTTAGGAAAAAATTATCGAGGAAGGAGATCCGTTTGGCAAACAGGAATTCGTAATCGGACGAATCTTCCGAATGGGTATTCTTTATCTGGGAAATCGCTTTGTTTAAGGCTTCCTCCAGGGTTTCTTGGGTCAATTCGTTTTTCAGAAGATAATCGGAAGCGCCTATTCTTACCGCTTGTTTGGCGTATTCAAATTCATCATGACAGGACAAAATAATAAACTGGGGCGGCCTGGCATTTTCCTTCTTTATGATCTCCATCACCTCAAGGCCATTGAGGCAGGGGATATTGATGTCCATCATGACCAGATCTGGCGACAGAGAGCGTATGGCATTCAAAGCTTCCTGGCCTGTGGAACATATCTTTATAATATCGATGTTGTGTGCGTTATAGTCGAGCAAAGAAGAGATTCCCATTTGGATAATGGGTTCATCATCCACTATAATCATTTTGTACATATTCTTCTCCATTCAGATATATCTGTAATATCTTCAATCATATTTCCTGATGCCGCGATATCGGGTAACGAACGGTGATCTTTGTGTATTTTCCAGGCTGGCTGGAAATCTGAAGGCCATAAGCTTCCCCGTACTCCAGTTTGAGCCGTTTATTGATATTTTTCAGGCCGATTTTCTTATAGGACATTTCTTTGTTATCCGCGAAGGAGTGATCATCCAGAATGCTGGAGACCTGATCTTCTGCAATTCCAACGCCATTGTCGGTAACCTGAATGACGAGATCATTTTCCTCCTGAGAAATCATTAACGATAAGATCCCCTGCCCCTGTTTTGAGCGAAAACCGTGGAAAATAGAATTCTCAATGATTGGCTGAAGGGAAAACTTAAAAATAAGGCAGTCCAGCAGAGAATCGTCTTCCACAATTTCCTGATAGGTAAACATGTCCCCATAACGATATTTTAAAATGGTGATATAGTTTTTTAATAAAAGTTCATTATCATTCGATGGCTTGGTTTGGTAGATACGCATTTATCTTTGATCATTCTGCAAAGTTTTACGGCTTTTGGCGTATTTCTGGTTAGACAGTTTTATATGGAAATTCCGGATGAGATATGTGAGGCCGCAAGGATTGACGGGGCGAGTGAATATGGGATTTACGGGCGGATTATGCTTCCTCTTTCCAAGCCGGTTATTGCGACGCTGACCATCTTTTCATTTACTTCTACATGGAATGATTTCATGGGACCTCTGATCTACATAAATTCAGATAAGTTAAAGACAATTCAGCTTGGACTCAGAAGCTTCATTTCGGAATATTCGTCAGAATACTCATTGATTATGGCCGGGTCTGTTATTGCGCTGATTCCCGTCATCCTGGTTTTTGCTTGCCTGCAGAAATACTTTGTAGAAGGAATTGCGTCAACGGGACTAAAGGGGTAGTATTTTCGTAGAAGGGATTACATCAACGGGACGCAAGGGGAAAAAAGATGGAGTATAAGGAATTAAAAAATGGATGGCGGCTGTTTTCAACAGAAAACAAGGGCAAGTTGGAGCAGAAGGAATTGGAAGAACTGGAAGAGAAATACCGTTGCCAAAAAACGGGATATGAGATTCCTTCTATGCCCATGCAGGTTTTGGATGTATTAACCTATCATGGGGTGGTTGAGAACCCGGCAAAGACCGGAAGCGGGGAGGAAAGCCGGTGGGTTTCTCAAAATGACTGGCTGTATGTCATTCGCCTGGATGCAGAAGATTTTGCTGAGAAAGGGGCGTTTTGGCTGTATTTTGGCGGGGTGGACACCTTTGCCGATTTTTACTGGAATCGAGAATGGATAGACAGCAGCGAAGATGTATTCCTGCCGGTTTTGTTAAAGCTGCGTAATACCGAAAAGAAGGAGAACTGGCTTGTTGTCCATGTCCATTCTCCTTGGGAAAAAATGGAAGAAATGCAGGTCCCGCAGCGCTATCAGAATAAAGTTATGCCGAAATGGGCGCTTTTCAGGGGATTTCACAGGGGATATGATGACTATCTGGGCTTCCCGCCCTATTTAACCAGGATGGGCCTGTATGATGAAGTATGGATGGCCTCGGGCGAAAATGGCCTGAAACAGACAGAAGTGTCCGTATCCGTACTGGACGATGGGAAACGCGGAAAGGTTGATGTTGCTGTTGATTTGTTCGGCGAAGCGGAAATGGGGGCTGCTTTGCGGTACGAACTGTGGGATGAGAACGAAAGGCTGTGTTCGGGCGAAGGGGAACTGGAAGGGCAGAAAGGGAGAATCCGTTTCATGATAGACAATCCCATATTATGGGAAACGGCGCAGAGAGGAAATCCGTATTTATACAGCCTGAAAATATATCTTACAAACCATTCGGAAATCATGGATTGCCGGCAGAAAAAAATAGGATTTCGTATCCTGAAAAAGACCGGGGATATGGAATTTGAATTAAATGGAAAGCCGATCAAGCTGTGGGGAGCAAATCTCGCGCCGATTGATAATAAAACAGGCTGTTATGATGCCAAAAGGGCGGAAGCCCTGATAAAGAAAGCGCTGCATGCCAATATGAACTGCATCAGAGTCTGGGGAGGCGGGGACAGGCTTCCGGATGTTTTTTATGACATGTGCGACCAGCTTGGGGTTTTGCTGTGGCAGGATTTTTTCCACGATTATTCCATGTATCCTGAGGAATATGCATTTCGGGAGCTGTGCCGGAAGGAGGCGCGTTATCAGATAAGACGTCTGAAACATCATCCGTCCATCCTTCTTTGGTGCGGAAGCAATGAAAGCGTGATGTGCAGAGATTTTTCCAATCCGGGAGAGGAATGCATCGGATATGAAATCTATGATGAAGATTATCGAGGGATTTGCCAGGAACTGGATCCGGAACGATACTATCATATGTCATCTCCCTGCGGAGGAAAGTATGCGAACGATCCTTTGGAAGGAGATACGCACAGCTATACAAGCACCTGGTTTGTGCCGGGAGGCAGATATCCGGTATTCTTATCTGAAAATATGCGCTCTTTCCTTCCGCCGTCTCATTCCATGAAAAGAATGATCGGGGAAAAGGGATTGTGGCCGGAAGATTATAGCGGACAAATGACAAAAGGAAATCTTTTCCCGTGGCCGCCTTCCTGGAAAGCGTTCACCTCCGCTGATGGATGGAGAAAAATTTCGGAAGTGGAACAATTTTATGATGCGGATGACCTTCCTTCCATGATTTATCGGTTTGGGGCTTCCGTAAGCAAATATATGACGGAGTGTATAGGGCGGTACAGGCGGGGGAGAAGCTATGAAGAACGCTATGAGAATTACCGGAAATGCAAAGGACATTTGTGGTGGAAACTGAATACCAGCGCTCCGCACATTTATTCGGGGTTGATGGATTATTATCTGGAACCATGCATGCCATATTTTGCATTGAAAAGATTATATCAGCCTTTCCAGATTTTCTTTTCCAAGGACGATTATATCGGCGTATGGCTTGTAAACGATACGCTGGAAGTACAGGAGGGAACCGTTTATATAAAGCTGTTTCATTTAAACAAGAATGCCGCTACAAAATTCATGAAAAAGACATTCCGAATCAGGCCGGATGAATCCCTGTTTCTGACCGATCTCAATGCGTTTGGGCAATTTCTGATGAATGAACACATTCTGTACGCGAAAGTGACGGACAAGAGTGGAAAAGTGATGACGGAAATGACAGATTATGTGGATATTGAACGTCATATGGAATTTCCGGACGCGAAATTAACCATTACGGATGAAGGCGGCGGGGAATTTCAGATTGAAACGGACCGTTTCGCCAGGTGCGTGGAATTGTGGGGAGAAGACGAAGGAGACAGATTCGGATGGGATTTTTCGGACAACTATTTTGATTTAATGCCAGGACAAAGCAAGAAGATTCGGATTTCCGGAAAGCATTCGGGCGGTATCATACATGCAAAAGGTTATTATTCTTCGGAAGAGAGCATATTGAATTGGGGAAATGTGAATAGGGAGGTGCACTATGAATCAGGAAAACAGGAGAAATGAAAGGGCGAAGGGAGCATTCCCGCTGGACGAACCTCCGGCATTTCATGAAAAGCTTCTGGATTACGGGGAAAGGCCATATTGGTCGCCCGATGGAAAACGGATCGCTTTTATTGAAAGCAATTATGGAGATGTCTGCGAGATAAATATTGAAACGCGGGAAGTGAAGAATCTGACGAAGAATCTTGGAGAACACCATTCTTTCCTGAGAGTTTTATTTCTCCCAAACGGCGATTATATCTTGATTGGCCCCAAAGAGTTCAAGGACAGATATACGAGCCGCCGCGTTGAATCGGAACTGTGGATTATGGACAAGGATGCCAAAACGCCGCCAAAGCCTTTGGGAAGAAGGATTTTTGAAGGATGCGGCGTATCGAGGATTGCAAACAGGATCACATATTCCTGCAATGGAAACCATGATCCGTCAATCGGTTCTCCGGAGGACTTTGAAGTACATGTGACGGAGATTGAATACGGGGAAAACGGACCGTATCTCGGTAAAGATAAGATTATTTATCGCGTAACGGGTTTTGATCCGGAGCCGCAGGACTTCAGAAACGAAGATGCGGAAGTAATCATGGCAGAGTATTATAATTATCCGGGAGTGGATAAAAAGGATTATTTCTGTACGGTCAAGGGGATTGACATCGCAACTGGAAGAACACGGCTGTATATTCTGGAGCCCCATATTCATAATGAATGTGAAGGGATCTTTCCGGATGAAAATTATATCTGTCTGGAATCGTCCTGTGATGGAGGGGCCGATTCCTGCACGATTGATCTGTGGAAGCTGAAACTGGACGGTTCCATGAAGAGATGCAGAATGACGAGGATGCTTTGGAAAGCGCCGTGGCGGGCCACCAATTCTAACGTAAGCCTGGATGGCAAATGGCTGGCGTTCATGCTGAATGTCTGCGGCTCAGAAGCCGGATATGGAATGGGGCTTGGATTGTTGAATCTGGAAGAGTGGCAGAAAAGCGAATATGCCGCACAATGGGACAGCCCTGCCGAACGCAGAGGAAGAAAAACGGATTTAAGCACGGGAGGTTATCTGGATGAATAAAAGAACGCTTGGGAAAACGGGCCTGAATGTTACCTGTCTTGGTTTTGGGGCTATGGAAATAGGGAAGCTTGACCTGAAGGATGCAGAAACCCTTCTGAATGAGGTGCTGGACCAGGGGATTACGCTGATCGACTCTTCACCGTGCTATGGACGGGCAGAAGAGTACATCGGAAGGGCCATCTCACATAGAAGGGATGAATTTGTGCTCGCGACGAAATGCGGATGTAATGTGGATGAGAACGGATGCTTCCTGGACAAACGGGACCACATTTGGACGGCTGCACAGCTGGAAAAGAACATAGATCAGAGCCTGCGGCTTTTGAGGACGGATCACATCGATATCTGGCAGCTTCATGGCATCATGCCGGAATATTTGCAGGGCGGTGCGGAAGGAGAAGTCCTTTGGGCAGCAGAAAAAATAAAAAGAAGCGGGAAAGTGGGACATATTGCATTCAGCTGCCGGAACGGAAGCCCGGGGCAGGATTTATACCCGGCAGGGTTCGGATATGAAGCCTGCAAAGAAATGGTATCTTGGGGTAAATTTGAAGCGATACAGGTGGTTTATGGCGGATTGACCCGTACAAATGAACATATGATCCGCAGAATTTCGGATCATGGAATTGGAGTGATCTGCCGCGGCGCATTGAAACGATATTATCCGGAGTATGAAGAGAAGGCGAGACAGGCCGGGCTTGAAGAACTGTTTGAAGCCGGAGAAAACTTAAACGAATTCCTGCTTCGGTTTTCCCTTTCCCACCCGCAGATCGGAAGCGTGATTGTGGGAACCAAAGACAGAGAACATTTAAGAGAAAATGTCCATGCAGCATGCAGGGGCGCGCTGAAAAGTGATATTTGGGAGGAAGCGAAAAGGCGGCTTGACGCAGCCGGCGTAACCGCAAGGGAGGATTGACTCCCGATATGCAGCTTCCTGCTCCCATGAAAAGAGCCGTCAACGATTGGAAACAGTTGGCGGCTTTGTTTTTGTTCGGAACGGTTTTATCCCATCTTCTTAACGCTTTGCCTTGCCACCAGAGAGGTGAGAAGTTCTGTTTTGCAGGGGGTGAAAGGCTTGCGGCGGCACTGTTCCAGCAGGCGCTTGACGGATAACTCGCCCAGGGCCTTTTTGGGAACGTTGATTGTGGTTAAGGAAGGAGAGCTGATCTCCCCAAAAGGCATGTTGTCAAAACCGATGATGGATATGTCATCGGGAACTTTGTATCCGTATTCCTGCAGGGCTTTCATGGCCCCCAGCGCGACGATATCGTTGACGGCGCAGAAAGCGGTGGGCGGATTGAAAGGCTCTTTCAGGCGGGCTTTCATGGATTCATAGGAACCGTTCATCGTGGGCTCCAGGTAGATGAAGAGATCTTCATCCAGCGGACAGTTGTATCGATTCATGGCGTCGCGGAATCCCTGCTCCCGGTAATAAAAATTGCGTATGGGAATCTGGCTCCCCAGGAAACCGATTTTGGTATGCCCGTTGTCGATCAGATATTTGGCGGAAGCCAGGAAAGAATCATAGTTATTCATTAACACGGTGTCGAAGAGGAAACGGTCGAACCATGCGTCAAGGATCACCAATGGACAGGTAAGGTTCTGGAACGGGCGAATGTCTTCCTCGTTCAATTCAGTAGCCAGCAGGATGATGCCGGAATTCCTGTCGGAAAAAAGAGAAGCGAATTTCTCCTCAAAATCACTTTCATTCTCCTGAATATTGAACAAAATGGTATTCAGCCCGTTTTCGCGGGCTTCTTCTACGATTCCGTCTATCAGATCGTTGATGAGCGGAGTTTCGGTTAGGACTTCCCCGCTTTTTTTATAAAAAACCAGCTTGATATTTTCAATTTTGGATGTGGAAAGATAGCCGATCTCCCTGGCCACCCTCAGGATTTCTTCCGCGGTCTGGCGATTGGTCCCCTTTTTGTTGTTGAGCACATTGGAAATGGTGGACTGGGAATAGCCGGTGATCTGGCTGATCATTTTCATATTTACCTTCAAACGCGTCCCTCCGTTTTGTTAGAGCTAAAAATAGAGTCAGAGAACTGGGTGAAAGAACTGGAAACGGTTCTTTCTTCTTTTTATATTATCACAGGTGGCGGGTTTTTGTGAAAAATTTCCTTATATCCTTTCTGGTTTATTTCCATTTTCTGTATATAGGTAAAAAATATATTTGAAATATTAAAATAAAATTTTACTTAAAATATTATATTTCTCGAAGACTGAAATGTCAATCGAATAGACCGATTTACTATAAAATGGTGGATTTATATAAAAAGAAATTGCTAATATTAGGCATTTTTGCTCTTGAATTATGGCTGAAAGAACCGTATGATATGTAAAACAAAATAAAAAAGTAATATAAAAAATTATATAAATATTTTAAAGGAGGGGCGCTTGCGGTCAGACATAGGGAGAAAAGAAATCAGGGAAACAAAAGGAGGAAAGGAGATTTCAATGAAAAAAACAGTAGCAGTTGTAATCAGTATGTTGTTGGGAATTAGTATGATCGCCTGCTCTGCAAGCGAGGCAGAAAATACGCAGGGACAGGGGAGCGAAGCTGTGGAGACACAAAGTGCGCCTGCTGCGGCAGAAAGCGATGCGGAAACAGCATCGGCGGGGGAATATGAATACGGCGTAACGGAGGAAGGGTATACAGTTATAACGAATCTGGATACCAGCGAAGAAGTGACGTTGACCATGGCAGGCTGGGAAGGTGGGCCGAGTGAAACGGATAATCTGAACCAGGCCCTGGAATTGTTCCATGAATATTATCCGAATATTACGGTGGAGTATACGCCGAGTGCGGATTCTGGAGAAGGGCACCATGGGAAAATTATGACTATGTTTGCTGCAAACAGCGCGCCGGATGTATTCTATTGTGGTTCTGCTTATGTACATGAGTTTGCGGATAGAGGAATCATCTATGATATCACGGATATTTTCAATCAGGTATTCTCTTTAGATGATTATATCCCAGCTGCTCTTCAATGTATGCAGTATAATGGCCGGTTATATGGAATTACTTCTTGCAATGTAGGGCCTCAATTATATTATAACAAAGATCTGTTCGATGAGGCTGGAGTGGAATATCCTTCACCGAATCCGGAAGAGGCATGGACATGGGAAGAATTTATTGATGCGGCAGAAAAGTTAACAAAAACGGATGAAAACGGTAAAGTGACACAGTATGGTTTTTATGGATTGGAAGATTCAGAATTGCTGACGGCATATTTTAACCAGTTTGACATGCAGTACATGAGTGAGGATGGAAAGTCGTTTACGGCCACAGATGATCCGAATTTCAAAAAGATCTTTGAGAATATTAAAAGTTTGAGAACAGAGTACGGCGTGTCTCCTCAGGCTGCATTTACAGAAAGCGCCGGTATGAATAATGTACAGATGCTGCTTACCGGAATGGTAGCGATGTTTGTGGAAGGTTCATGGGGAATGGAAGAGACGGCAGAAAGCGGCGTGAACTTTGGCGTTGCCCCTCTCCCTGTTATGGACGGCGGACATTCGGCAACTTGGGGGCAGGCTCATATTCACTCGATCGCGGCAAATACGGAACATTTTGATGAAGCTTGGGCGTTACTGTGCTTTTTGGGAAGCGATGAATATCAGCTGAATATGGTAAGGGAAGGATTATGGACTCCGAATAAAACATCCTGCTATGAACCGGAAGTGATACAAACCTGGCTGACCGAAAATCATCCAGATGGGTATGACGAATTTATTTATTATTTTAAGGATTTCAGCAGCATCGCTCCGCAGACAGTTATGGGCGGAGAAGCTTATGATATCTTTACAGAAGAATGTCAGGCATATTTCGATGGGAATGAAGATTTGGACACGGTTATCTCGGATATGAGAAGCAGGGTAGATGAAGTACTGCAGGAATAAAAGAGAACCCCAGAGGTGGAGAAAGCCTGTGCAGGCTTTCTCCTTCATAAAAAGAATAGGATAAGTGGTGGCAAATGCAGAAATTAAAAGAGATGTTATATCGTGATAAAATATGGGTATTGATTCTGCTGTTTCCCAACCTTCTTATTTTTCTGATTTTTACGGTGTTTCCAGTAGTGGCTACTTTGGGAATCAGCTTTACGTCATGGGATCTGCTGGGAAGCATGGAATGGATTGGGATAAAGAATTATGTGGAATTGTTTCAGGATGAGACATTTCTGAAAGTGACTGGAAATACCTTTTATTTTACTGCAGTATCAGTTCCTTTGTGCCTGATCATTTCATTTCTGATGGCAGTTCTGCTTGACAGTAAGATTAAATTTTTAAAGTTATGGAGAGCGATCTATTTCCTTCCCGTTATTTCATCCATGGTGGTTGTAGCGATCGTTTGGAACTGGCTGTATAATCCGCAGTTTGGGCTGGTGAATTATTTCCTCAGCCTGATTGGAATAGAGGGCCCTGCCTGGCTGAGCGATACCACCTGGGCGATGCCGGCCGTAATCATAACCAATATATGGAAAAATATGGGCTATAATATGATGCTGTTTCTGGCAGGACTGCAGTCTATTTCCAACAATTACTATGAGGCGGCTGAACTGGATGGGGCGAATTTCTGGCAAAAGACCAGATATATTACACTTCCGATGATCTCCTTCACAACGTTGTTTGTTGTGATTACTTCGGTGATCGGGTCATTTCAGGTATTCGACCTGGTGATGATGATGACGGATGGAGGGCCGGCGAGAAGCACTTCCGTTATGGTTCACTATTTATATCAGAATGCGTTTTCCTATTTCAAGATGGGGTATGCTTGTGCGCAGGCCGTGGTTCTGACGCTGATCGTTTTGGTTCTGACCTTGCTGCAATTTAAGTTTGTCAGGGTAAATGATATTAGTGAGTAAGGGAGGGATGGATGATATGACGGGAAAAAGCAAACGAATGATATGGAATGGAGCGAAATATCTGTTTCTGATCCTGGGATCCTTTGTAATGATCATTCCCTTTGCCTGGATGATTTCCACTTCTTTTAAAGGGACATCGGAAATCTTCACATTTCCTCCGGTGTGGATTCCTAAAGAGCCAACGCTTCGAGGGTATGTCCGGCTTTTGACAAATAATCGGATGCCTTTTCTTGCATTCTTTAAAAATAGTCTGTTTATAACGGTAATTGTGGTAATCTTTCAGGTTTCCACAAGCGCGTGCGCGGGATATGCTTTTGCAAAACTAAAATTTAAAGGAAAACAAGTTCTTTTTATTGGTTATCTCGCTACAATGATGATTCCGGTACACGCTACGTTGGTTCCTACATTTATGGTAATGAAGGAACTTGGATTGGTGGATACGCATATGGCTTTGATACTGCCCAATATTGTATCCGTATTCGGAACTTTTTTGCTAAAACAGTTTTTTGAAACGGTTCCACAATCCCTGATTGAAGCGGCCAAAATGGATGGGGCGACGCCCGGAAGGGTTTTTGTTTCGATAGCCCTTCCTCTTTCCAAGCCATCGCTGGCTACGTTGGCAATTTTCGTTATGCTTTCAACCTGGAATGATTATATTCGTCCTCTTATTTTCCTTAATACATTAAATAAGTATACGCTTCCGCTGGGCCTGGCATTGTTGAACGGAACGTTTACGACGGATTGGGCGGTATTGATGGCGGGTACTACACTGGCAGTCGTTCCGGTATTAATCGCATATATTTTAGCACAGGATTATTTTGTAAAGGGAGTGATGTTATCCGGAATCAAATGACAGAGAGGACAAGAAGGGGTTAGAACAGAAAAATGGGGGAAAAGAAAATGAAGGAGATCATTATTATTTATCACAACCATTTAGATCCGGAGTGGGCGAGATGTTTTGATAAGCCTCTATACAGAAATGCAGTGATGCTAAGAAGCTATGCGGATGTGTGGGACTGTGTAATCGACAAATGGTTGTCCATGGCAGAAGAGGGGTATGGTTATACTGAGGGACAGTACTTGGTTTGGAGAACCTATCTGGAACGGCATCCTGAGAGAAAAGAATTGGTGAAAAAGTGGATCCGCGATGGGAGGTTGGAGATTTTACTTCAGGGAGAACTGACTCCGGAGACGAATTACATCCCGGCCGAAGGCCTGTCCAGGAATTACCTGTTGGCCAAGGATTTTTATCAGGAATTCTGTGGAGAAGGGTATGAAGGGACAAAACTTGCCTGGATATGGGATGCCTTTGGAAACAGCGCAAATATGCCTCAGATCCTGAAATTAGCAGGAGCGAAGATGGTGGGAGGAACGAAATACAGAGTATGCAGACAAGATTATTGGGTAGGGATTGATGGAACGAAACTTCCCTGCGTGGACAGGCTGCTGCGTACGGATTCCCGCGATAAAGGAGGGGCTGTTTATTACGGACTGAGCAGACATGCTCATTGCAGAAAGTGCAAAGGATATGGCTGTGAGGAATGCCAGGGGACGGGCATGGTTTTTGCGCATAATTTCAGCGAAGATGGGGCGATGGAATTGCTGGAAGATGCCATAAAAGGGACGGAAGAAAAAGAATTTGTCATGATCGGAGGGGAAGAAGTCCTTCCGAACCATTGTATCCTGGATGCAGTTGATAAACTGAATCAGAAATATGCGGGGAATATCAAGATAAGATTCGGGGGACTGTCAGAATTCTGGAATGAAAAGAAAGGATATTATGAAGAAAAAGAACGGGAATATCAGGAATGTACGGAGGATCTGAATCCGGTTCACCAGGGCTGTTATGTGACCAGAATTGAGAATAAGCAAAGAGTACGGGAAGTGACGTACAAACTTCTTCAGGCTGAGGCGAGAGAAGCGGAGCGGATGTGGAATTCAAGCTTCCAGAAACCGGATGAACAGTTTACGCAAGCCTGGAGAGATCTGCTGCTGAACATGCATCATGATTCCGTCAGCGGGGCGCATATAGACGGCGGCCAGGAAGAGCTCATGGATTATCTGGACGAAGCGGAATCCATCGCAGAGCAGTATAGTTTGAGGAAAAAAACGAAAAAAATATTCCGTATACAGGGGCCGGAAAGAGGAAACGAACAGATACAGATGAAGAAATTGGGGAAAATGGAAGTTTTCTACGAACGAAAGGGAATCGTATCTGTATTGAAAGAAGGAAAGGATCTGTTTGGAACATTCCGTTACCAGAATATGACATTTACCAAAAACAGTAGCAGGCCGATTCATATCGGAGAACTGTTGCTGCAGTGTGATTGGGGAGATAATCATAATGCCTATTTTCTGGGGGATTATGTTACGCTTGGAGATTATCACTATGCGGTATATGAAGACGAAACAGGAATCCTTTGGCGGGGATGCCATGAGGCGATGGATCCTGGAGTGAAGCGTTTAGACTGGGAAATGCGGGTTGAAGCTTCTGGAGATGGGGAGCGCCTCGATTTCTATCTGGATGTGAACTGGGATACTTACAATAAGAGGCTGCGGTTGGCGGTTCCGGTGGCAGACGACACAGATACCTCCATTTGGGAAATACCTTATGGCTTTATTGAAAGACATTTTTCTCCTGAGAAGATTTTGCCCTTTTCAGAAGACTTTGCAGATATTGCTGTGCGGTCGATTGGTGAATTTCCGGCGCTGCATTGGGTAAAGCATGAAATTGATGAGGAAAAAGGTGTTATTCTGTTAAATAAAGGAATTCCTTCTGTGAAGTGGGCGCCTGGCTGTTTTGAAATGTCCCTGTTGCGTTCGCCTATGATGACAGGAGATACCGTCCTCCCTAGTGTGGATGAGATATGGGACGTGGACGGAGTAAGAGACACCGGGAAACATCGCTTTGAATTTTCCGTATGGCCATATACGAAGAAAATCAGCAATGCGGAAATCACTAAAACCGGATATCAGTATAATGACGCGTTGCTGCAAACACCGTTTACGGTGGAAGGGGATGTGGTGATTACCGCTTTTAAACCGGCGGAGGATGGAGCAGGCTGCATTCTCAGAATCCAGGAGGCCAATGGAAGCGATTCTGACATGCGGATTCTGTTTGATGAAGAACGCAGCGTGTGGGAGACGGATCTCATGGAAAGGAAGACCGGGGAAGCGTTTGCCGGGAAACAGTATGAATGCCGATTGCACAAGCATCAGATCTTATCCCTTTATATCTGCTAGAAGAGAAGAAGAAGGACTGAGAAGCCGGTTAAGGCGAGGAGGAGATACTATGAAACGATCACAAATTAACCACATCATTGAGGAAGCGATTGCGTTTACAGAGGGGCGGGGAATATGTTATCCTGATTTTGCCACCTGGACGATGGAGAAATGGGGACATCTGAAGGAAAATCAAAGAGAAATTGTGGATAACATGCTCGGATGGGATATTACCGACTTTGGAAGCGGAGATTTTGAAAACGTAGGGCTGCTGATATTTACGTTCCGGAACGGCAACTTCCACCGCAAGGAAGAATATCCGAAGCCTTATGCTGAGAAGCTGCTGCTTGTCGGTGACGGACAGGAACTGCCGTTTCATTTTCATTGGTCCAAGATGGAAGATATCATCAACAGAGGGGGCGGCAACCTGGTTGTTCAGCTTTACAATTCGGATGAAGAGGAAGGCTTTGCGTCCACTCCTGTGGAAGTGAGTGTGGACGGAGAGACGGTAACCGTTGAAGCGGGAGGAGTGGTGAAGCTTTTGCCAGGGCAGAGCATCACATTGAAGCCGAAGCAGTATCACAGATGGATCGGGGAAAAAGGAACCGGCCCGGTCATTCTGTTCGAGGTGTCTTCCACCAATGACGATACGGTTGACAACCGGTTCTATAGCGCACAGGAACGGCTTCCAGATATCGAGGAGGATGAGGAGCCCGCATATCTGTTGTTCAAAGATTATGAGCGTTATGCTGTATTCGGGGATTAAAAAGGAGAGGTGATTATGCCAGGCAGAGGGTATACCAGCTATAAGGTTTCGGACAGATGGGAAGAAGCCGTGCTGTGCGGAAACGGGACGATAGGGGCCCTGATTAAGGGAAAACCGATGAAGGAAGAGATCCTTCTGACGCATGAGAAGCTGTATCTTCCGATTCATGAGCCCCTTCCGCCCGTCCGTACGGCGGAACATATGGAAGAAATCAGAACGATGCTGCAGGAGGGAGCGTATCAGAAGGCGGCAGACTATGTGGTGGAATTGTCCCATCAGCAGGGGTATGGAGAAAAGCGATGGACGGATCCGTTCTTTCCGGCCTGTGCCGTCTGGATTGTGACAGAAGGCGGAGGGGAAACGGGAGCGGAAAGAGAAGAGGAAGCGGAAGGATACGAGAAATCCCTGGATTTTACAAACGGCCTGTCGTCCGTCGCCTATTCCCGGAATGGGAAATGGCATCTGCAGCAGACGTTTGTGTCCAGAGCGGATGATTTGTGCGTTCTTCACTTAAAGGATGAAGCGCCCGTGGATTTGCGGGTGGAACTGAAGAAGGCCGTGGAGGATCCGGATGCGGGAGATCCGTTCTGGCAAGGGCCCAGCCATTATGCAAAGCTCGGAGAACCCTCTTATGCCTGGAGGGATGGGGCGGTATCCATGCGGGTGCCTTTCCTTCTGAATGGGAAAGGGTATGAATGCTGCATGAGGATCCTGAAAACGGACGGACATATCCGGAAGACGGAGAGCGGATACCGATTGGAGAAAGCTTCCGATACGCTTTGCGGATTCAGCCTGTGGCCGCTGGAAGAAAGGAACGAAAGCCGCCTGGACGCATTCCTGAAGGATACGCAGCAGCTTGCAGTTGATTTTGACAGGCTTCTGGAAAGACACAGCAGGATACACGGAGAACTATTCGGCAGGGTAGAGTTGGAGCTGTGCGGAGGGAAAGAAAGGGAAGAAAGCGCTGAAGAATTGTGGGAAGCATCCCGCAGTGGGAACATTCCCAACGCGTTCTATGAGAAGATTTTTGATGCGGGAAGATATCTGACCATCAGCGCCTGCGGGGATTGGCCGCCGAACCTTCAGGGATTGTGGACCGGCACCTATGCCGTTCCCTGGTCCTCCGATTATACGAACAACGGAAATATACAGACGGTGGCCGTCTCCCTTCTGCCGGGCAATCTGGCGGAATGCATGCAAAGCTACTTCAGGTATCTGGACTATCTGAAGGAGGATATGAGGACTAGCGCCAAAGCGCTGTTCGGCTGCCGGGGAATCCATTTCCCGTCTCGGTCGAGCAACCATGGGCTGAACAATCATTTTGACTCTACCTGGCCTATGACATTCTGGACTGCCGGTGCGGGATGGATGGCCCGATTCTATTATGATTATTGGCTGTATACGCAGGATGATGATTTCTTTGTGCGCGAGGCGCTTCCTTTCATGAAAGAGGCAGCAGTCTTCTATGAAGATTTTCTGATAGAAGGGGAAGATGGGAAGTACTGTTTTACTCCGTCCTATTCTCCTGAGAACGCCCCCTCCAATACGGGTTCTCAGGCATGCGTGAATGCGACAATGGATATCGCGGTGGCAAGGGAACTTCTGAACCATCTCATCATCGGCTGCAGGACGCTGGGGATCGAAGAAGAGAACGTGCGCAAATGGGAGGCAATGCTTCAGAAGATGCCGCCGTATCTCATCAACGAGGACGGCGCGTTAAAAGAATGGGCCACGCCAAAGCTGGAGGACTGTTATGATCACCGCCATGCATCCCATCTCTATCCGCTTTTTTATGACATCGCAAAGGAATTCCGGGAAGAACCGAAGCTATGTGATGCATGCAGGCGGGCCTATGAGATCAAAATGGAACGCAAGGAGAAGGAAAAGGGTGTGATGGCCTTTGGCATGGTGCAGATCGGAATGGCGGCAAGCCATTTGGGGGATGTGCGTGCCGTGGAAGAGACCTTGTCATCCCTGGCGGGGAATCATTACTACCCGTCGTTTTCCTCTTCCCATGACGCCGGGCCGAGCATATTTAATGCGGATCTGGGAGGCGGCATGCCTGCCCTGATTATGGAATCTCTCGTGCAGTGCCAGGAGATTGCAGATGAAACGGGGCATATCCGTTCCTATGAAATCCGCCTCCTGCCCAGCCTTCCGTCCTTCTGGTCTAAGGGCCGGATCAAAGGCCTGAAGCTGCGCGGCGGCTTCGAGATAGACCTCGCCTGGGAAGACGGAGCAGTCAAGGAATACCGGATCGAAAATCCGTGGGAGAACGAATATGCGGTAATCGTTTAGAACCGTCTGAACGGTTAAAGTATGTGAGCGAGCAGACAAGCAGATATCAGATGGCTCCTGAATCGATCAGGGGGAATTGAGAGGGCGTTCCGGGAGGGGCGTCCTTTCTCTATTCGATAGGAAATTTTATTTTTTGCCGAATAAAAAACATGGATGCGCACTTGCGCGTAATAAGGAAAAAGGCCATTCGTATGGCACAGAAAATAAGAAAGATCATTCATGCAGTCATAATAACAAAGAAACAAAATAGGAGCGGCATCAAAAAATCTTTGGTGCAGCTCCTACTGTGTATCTGTATCATCGGGAACATATTCCATAATATCTTCGATTTGGCAATCAAGGATTCGGCATAAATTATTAATCACAATGGTTTTTACAACCATATTTTTTCTCAGCCGGTGAAGTTGGGCTTTATCGATCCCGTAATCTTTAATCAGTTTATACTGGCTGATCCCTTTTTTCTTTAATGTGATCCATAATCTATCGTATTTTATCATTCTTATCACATCCCTTCCCTTGTATTTTAAGTTGCGGCATTCTATAATTATATGGTGCGTGTACGCACCATATTCTGGCAGATTGTTTTGAATTGTAGAAAAAAAGAACTGTTATTTAGGAGATCTTGTTGGGATGAATGGGACTATATTTGTGATCAGATAATAAAAAAAGAAAATTTCTTTAGTTCGATAAGATGAAAGAATTGGGAAGTGGAGATGCTATCATAGATAGAAAGCTGAGTGATATGAGCAGATTGCCCCTTTTGTTGCAAAAATTGACTACTTTTCTGATTCCGAAGGGAAAATTGGTATGATAGATAAGCTTTTTGCAGAAAAATTGATAGACAAGTTATCCCAATTTACCGAATATAACATTAATATTATGGATGAAGATGGAATAATTATTGCCAGCAGAACAAAGGAACGTGTGGGAACGTTCCATGAAGTGGCCTATGAACTGATGCGTGGGAATGAAGAAGACAGCCGCATTGTTACTCGAGAAGATTCTGAGAGAGGTGTAAGATGCGGCGTAAATATGGTCGTTCGTGTGAATAAAAGAAAGGAAGGGGTGGTGGGGCTTTCCGGAGATCCTAAAGAGATTATGCCCGTGGCTAAATTAGTGAGAATGTCTGTGGAAGTAATGTTGGAGTATGAGTTTTATAAATATGAAAGTATGAAGAAGTATAATATGAGGGAACAGTTGATGCATCTTATATTATACAGTGACAATTATGTCAGAGAAGACTTGAATAAATATATTGTAACTTTAAATTTGGAAGAAGATATGACAAGGGTTCCGATCCTGATAGAATGTAAAAATGCTAGGATAAAAGAAGAGACGTTAAAAGAATTATTAGAAGAAAACAGGCAGTTTACCAGGCAGGATTTGCTGGATGTTACAAAAGAAGGATACTTGATTATTTTTAAAGCGATTGATTGTCCGCCAAGTTATATCATGCAGGATTATAAATACATGGTTGCAGAGTATTTGACTTCATTTTTGAGATATATTCGGAAAAAAGAGATTCGGGCTGGTATATATATAGGACCTTTGCAGAATGACATTATGTATTATAGGCAAGCATATCTGAATTGCCTTTGGATGCAGAAAAATATTAAAAAAAGCGGAAGTTTCTATTTTTATGATTATATTGTTAAGTATCTGGAATCGATGGCGCCAATATCTGAATTTCATACGATTTTTCTGATGTTTAAAGAAAAGATGGGAATAAAGTTTATCAATAATTATCTTGAGACTATGGGAGCTTTGATTGAGAATGAATATAATATGTCCAAGGCGGCGGATTGGCTGCATGTGCATAAGAATACGTTGGTCTATCGATTGGATAAAATAAGAGAAATTTTAAACATGAATCCATTATCCAGCAATGCAGACAGAGAGTTCATGGAATGTTTTTATTACTATTTGAACAGAAAATAAGCAACAAAAAGCCCATTTGAGATTTCCCTCAGATGGGTTTTTCCTTTTTGAGGTTATTTCACAGTCCATTTTTTGTGTTGCTGGTACAAAAAAAGAAATTATTCCTTGGTAAACCAAACGAGGTGGCCAAAAAAGGCGGCATATATAATAAAACCATGCTTGATAACTGCAGACTGAATTACAAAAAGATAAAGGGGCTCAATGCATTATGAAGAGCAAATACCGAGATGCCGAATTTATAATACATAAAGCAATTACAGAGGTATTGCCGGATAGGGCTGTAAGCGCTGTACTGGGAAAAAGGAGAGATCTGAAAAACGTATATGTAATTGCAGTTGGAAAAGCGGCATGGAAAATGGCCCAGACCTGTCAACAGATTTTGAAAGAACAAATCCAAAAGGGAATTGTATTGACAAAATATGGGCATGCAAAAGAGACGCTGCAGGGGTTTGAAATAATAGAGGCAGGACACCCAATACCAGATCAAAACTCAGTTATTGGGGCGGAGAAGATCATTGATATGGTAAAAGGGCTTGGGGCAGAAGATAATATCATTTTCCTGCTATCTGGCGGTGGCTCTTCACTTTTTGAAAAGCCGGTAAAAGGAGTAACCCTGGAAGATATACAGGAAGTTACGCAGCAATGCCTGAAATGCGGTGCTAGTATTACCGAAATTAATACAATCCGTAAAAGGTTATCAGATGTCAAAGGAGGAAAATTCGCTTCATATTGTTCACCGGCTCACCTGTATGCAATTGTGCTTTCTGATATTTTGGGCGATAAGCTTGATATGATTGCGTCGGGGCCTGTATCGGAAGATGTGTCTACTTCAGAGGAAGCGTTAGAAATTGTCAGAAAATATCATTTGAACCTGAAAGAGCATTTGGTGAATGCCCTGAAGAATGAAACACCCCATAGAATCAATAATGTAGAGACGTTTATAACAGGGAGTGTGAGTGAATTTTGCAAAGCTGCTGCTCAAAGCGCAGAAGAACTGGGATATCAGCCGTATATTTTATCAAATACATTAGATTGTGAAGCAAAGGAAGCGGGGAAATTTATGGCTTCAATAGCCCGCGCTATAACAGAAGGCAGAGCATATTCTCTCAGACGTCCCTGTGCAGTTATAGCTGGTGGTGAGACAGTTGTAAAAGTCAGAGGTGAAGGAAGAGGGGGGAGAAATCAAGAAATTGCACTTAGTGCTGCTCTTGGAATAAGAAATCTGAAAGATGTGGTGATTTTTTCCGTTAGTTCTGATGGAACAGATGGCCCTACAGATGCTGCCGGGGGAATAGTTGACGGAGAGACAGCCTTTTTATTAGAAAAAATGGGATGTAGGGGAGAAGAATTATTGGAGAATAATGATTCTTACAGTGCCTTGGAAAAAGTAGATGGACTGATAAAGACGGGGGCAACAGGCACCAATGTGAATGATATTACTGTCATTCTGTGTAAATAAAAGAAGCAGGAGGATAACAATGAAAGAGTCTATTCATAAGTATTTTCAGATTGGAACGATTCAGTGGATGAGCCATCCACCGGCGGATTACGATGTATTGGATTCGATTAAAAGAATCTCGTGCGATGATTACTTTGATGCACTTGAGGTGACGAGTTTCCAAGATGACGGAATGCGAAAAAAAGCAAAGGAAATGCTTGAACAAGCTCATATGAAGGTTTGTTATGGCGCACAGCCGAAGCTATTGGGGCCAGGGCTGAATCCTAATGATCTCGATGAAGAGGGCAGAAAGAAAGCAGAAAAAACACTTCTTGAAGCGATTGATGAGGCTGAATATCTGGGAGCAAAGGGAATAGCTTTTCTGGCAGGAAAATGGAAAGAAGAAACGAAAGAAGAGGCATACGCACAGCTGCTTAAAACAACAAAAAAATTGTGTGAATATGCAGCAGCAAAAGGAATGTTTGTAGAGCTGGAAGTATTTGACTTCGATATGGATAAGGCAGCCCTGATTGGGCCTGCACCGTATGCGGCCAAATTTGCGGCAGATGTAAGAAGTACTTGTAATAATTTTGGATTAATCGTGGATTTGTCACATTTCCCTACTACTTATGAAACATCAAAGTTTGTTATTCAGACGCTTCGGCCGTATATTACGCATTTTCATATTGGAAATGCGGTAGTAAAAAAAGGGTGCGCAGCATATGGGGATCAGCATCCAAGATTTGGGTTTCCTGAGAGCGCCAATGATACGCCACAGTTGTTGGATTTCTTTAGAGTGATAAAAAAAGAAGGCTTTTTGGTGGCGGATAATCCGTACGTTCTTTCCTTTGAAGTGAAGCCTTGGAGTGGGGAGGACGGAGACTTGATTTTGGCTGGAACGAAAAGAGTAATTAATCGTGCCTGGGCTCTTTTGGAAGATTAAGGAGGGGACAAAATGAAAATAGTGATTCTGGATGGTTATACAGAGAATCCGGGGGACTTGAGCTGGAAAGGATTTGAACAGCTGGGGGAAGTAACAGTTTTTGACAGAACCACTAGGGAACAGGTGATAGAAAGAATAGGGGATGCACAAGCTGTTATCGTGAATAAGACTCCTTTGGGAGCAGAAGTGTTTGAGGCATGCCCGCAGATTCAATATGTAGGTGTACTAGCAACGGGATATAACGTGGTTGACGTACAAGCTGCCAGAAAACATGGGGTTCCAGTATGCAATATTCCTACTTATGGTACGACCGCTGTAGCACAGATGACTTTTGCGCTGCTGTTGGAGGTTTGCCATCATGTGGCAGAACATTCAGAGGCAGTAAAAAGAGGAGAGTGGTCTAATAATGCGGACTGGTGTTTTTGGAAATATCCTCTGATGGAACTTGCGGGAAAGACGATGGGGATAATTGGTTTTGGACGTATTGGACAGGCTGTAGGAAAACTTGCCAGGGCTTTTGGGATGGATGTGTTGGCATTTGATTCCATGGAGAATGCAACGGGGCGGGAAATTGCAACTTATGTTACGTTGGATGAATTATTAGCTGGCTCAGATGTTATCTCACTACACTGTCCGCTTTTCCCAGAGACAGAAGGAATTATTAATTCAGAAAATATCAGTAAAATGAAAGATGGGGTAATATTGATCAACACGAGTCGAGGTCCGTTGATCAAAGAAGCAGATCTGGCGAAGGCTTTACAGGAGAAAAAGGTGTATGCGGCTGCATGTGATGTGGTATCTACCGAACCAATACGTCCAGATAATCCGTTGCTGGGATGTTATAACAGCATCCTGACGCCACATATTGCCTGGGCTCCGAAGGAGAGCAGACAGAGACTGATGGATATTGCGGTTTCTAATCTCGCTGCGTTTGCAGAAGGGAAACCGATAAATGTCGTAAATTAACAAATTCAACAAAAGAAGGGAGAAGGTTATGAAGAGGAAAGTACTCGCAATGATTTTGTCAATGTCAATGCTAGTTGGCCTCACAGCTTGTGGTTCCAGTACGGGGACTGCATCGGGGGAAGCGGCAACCGCTGGTGAAGCTGAGAGCTCTGTGGCGTCTGCAGCGGAAGAAGAAAGTGCAGAAACCACCAGCGCAGAATCAACAGAAGAAGCTTTTGAAGGAACCATTACGATAGCTTGTGGTTCAATGGAGGCAGAAGCTCTGCAAAAAGCCTTGACGGTCTATCAAGAAACAAATCCCAATGTAAACCTGGATATTATTGTTACGCAAACGGTTACTGATTTTGAAACAATGATGACCGGGTGGATTGCTTCCGACACTCTGCCTGATATGTATATTGCACAAGTTGGAGCAACAGAACAGAGTTATGCGGCGAACGGATACTTGGAACCCTTAACAGATGCGCCGTTTATGGACAGGCTGATGGAAGGAGATACGGAGCTAATATCCTATAATGGCGATATATATGCATTTCCGATGAATCAATCTATTTCGGCGATTATTGTAAATCATGGTGCGCTTAAAGACATTGGAATTGAAATTACCCATGACAATTACCCCAAATGCTGGCAGGATCTTCTGGACTTGTTCCAGCAGTGTGTGGACAAGGGAATTGAAAAGCCGGTTACAGTGGCAGGACAGGACTCTTCGGCGGTTACCGCATGGACATTCCAGTATATATATCAGACAATTTATGGACAGAATCCAAATTGGTATGCGGACATTCTTAGAGGCGAAGCTGCATGGAATGATGAATTATACATGGAGATGTTTAATAAATATGAAGAGATGCTTCCTTACATTCCTGACGATGCATTGGGAACCAGCGCAGACGGAATGCGTAAGAGATTTGTGACTGGGGAGTCACCGTTCTATTTCCAGGTGGCAGGAGAAGTTGCATTGTTGAGAGAACTGGACCCTGAACTGGATATTCTCCTGTTGCCGTCCTGTTTTACAGATGATCCGGCAGATCAGACGATTATTTCGGGATTTGATTCAGGTATTAGCATTACTACCAGTGCTAAAAATAAAGAACTTTGTTTTGATTTCCTTGATTTCCTTACTTCTGCAGAAGGAGCAGAGATTTTGACGTCTACAGCGGCTTATTTGCCTACAACAAAAGATAATCCGATGGAATTGGATCCTGCATTTGATTTGGTATATGAGATTCTGCAGAATGACGAACTGTCTAACAGCCCGATTCTTTCCAGACAGTGGATTTCCGGTATTAAGGAAATTATGAAGACAGGACAGCAGAACTGGTTTGCCGGAGAAGATGCAAAATCGGTGGCAGATAATATTCAGGAAGAACACACCAGACTGATGGAAGCAGATCCGGAATGGGTTCAGAATTTCCTTGACAATTATCAGGAAAAATAGCGCTTAAATAGGTTGTATATGTTTCGGGCTGTTGGAACATTTTCTGACAGCCCGTGCTTTTTCAGGAGGTGCAAAGTGAAACCGAAATTAAAGACAACAATTATGGAATTTTTATTGGTAGTACCAGCTTTGGCGCTTTTTTGCCTGTTTGTCGTTTATCCTCTTATAGGCGGAATTTATTATAGTTTTACAAATTGGAACGGAATAGATATTGGATATGAGTTTGTCGGCTTAAAGAATTATATAGGTATTTTTAAAGACAAATATGTTTTGGAACCGCTTGCCAATACATTTATATTTGCGTTTCTGTCCATGATTCTGCTTAATGTATTTGGACTTATATTCGCCGTCGGATTGGAACGAATCGGGAAGGGAAAAAATTTGCTGAGAGCATTGCTTTTTGTTCCGGCGGTTCTTAGTTCTCTGGTTGTGGGATATATTTTTAAATTCGTTTTTTCAGAACCAATCGCTGCATTAGGAGAGGCTTTGGGAATAGATGTAATTGCAAATAATTTGCTCGGGAGTAAAGATTATGTACTATTAATGGGAATTTTTGTTGCTACATGGAAAATGGCCGGCTGGTACATGGTAATCTATATTGCTGGATTACAGAATATTGATCAGTCTTTGTATGAAGCTGCAGATATTGATGGTGCGACAGGTTGGAAAAAATTCCGCTATGTGACATTTCCGCTGATTGCTCCGGCATTCACAATTAATATGGTTTTGTCTGTAGAGAGAGCATTTAAAGAGTATGATCTGATGTTTGCTCTGACAGGAGGCGGACCGGGGCGTGCAAGTGAATTGATCTCTATGACGATTTATAATGAATCATTTACGAATAAAAGAGCAGGATATGGTTCTGCACTAGGAGTTATTCTGTTTGTGATCATTGTGGCGATTACTTTATTTCAGATGCTTGTATTAAGGAGGCGGGAAAATGATATTAATTACTAAAACGGACAACGCCGAAAAAAAGTTAAATGGCAGAAAAATAAAAGCTCTTTTGATTGAAGTAATAATGATATTAGTAACGGCCGTTACATTATATCCGTTTCTCATCATGATTTTTGTATCGCTCAAATCAACAAAAGAAGCCCTGATTAGCCCTAATACAATTCCGTCAGAATTTCATTTTGAGAACTTTTCTAAAGTATGGGGGATTATGGGATATGAAAGGGTTTTTGTGAACACCCTTATTATAACAGCCCTTAGCCTTTTAGGAATTGTAGTATTTTCTGGAATGGCTTCTTATATTTTAGCTTGGTCTAAACATACAAAATTTTATAATTTTTTATACTTCTTTTTCTTATGCGGAATTATGATACCATTCTATACTGCACTGGTACCGTTAGTAAAGCTGATGACAGATATCCATTTGACGAATTCTCTTATTGGAATGGTTATTTACTATATTGGAAGGAATATGCCAATGGCAGTATTTCTGTATGTGGGATTTATCAGAGGGGTATCCAGAGAGATCTTGGAAGCAGCAAAAATTGACGGGGCAAGTGTGCTGAAATTGTATTGGACAGTTCTTTTCCCAATACTTAAGCCGATTACAACTACAATTATTGTGTTAGATGCGCTGAGTCTCTGGAATGATTTTCTATTTCCAAGAATGATGCTTACGAAATCCAATCTTCGTACAATTGCTTTGTCACAATTTTATTTTACAGGAGAATATGGAAGTAAGTGGGAGTTGGCATTTGCCGCATATTTGCTGACGATTATTCCTATATTGATTCTATACTTCCTGCTTCAGAAAAATATTATTAAGGGAGTTGCAGCTGGAGCAGTAAAGGGCTAATCAATGTTTCATAAAGGGGTTCAGTAAAGGCATATGGAGATATTAGGAGGGATGAAAATGGACAAGTTATGGTGGAAGGAACCGATGCGTGTCCTGCAATATAATTTGCAGGTTCAAGACACGTCGGGAATGAATGGGGAAAAACTTGCTCGTGAAACGGAAGAAATGGCAGCAAATGTGGTGGTAATGAATGTGGGAGGAATCTATGCGTGGTATCGCAGTAAGATCAAATACCATCATATTAACGAGTACTTACCCGAGGAAAAGGATCTTTTACAGGAATGCATATCAGCTTTCCATAAGAGAAATATCCGGTTTGTAGCCAGATTCGATTTTAGTATTACTGATGACACTACTTTTTTACAGAAACCGCAGTGGTTTGCCAGACGCAAAGATAAATCTCCATATTACCGAGGAGAAAAGAGGATGGGGAATTGGAACCTCTTTCTTACAACCTGTGCAACAGGGGGATACAGAAACGAGGAAGTGGGAGTTCCTGTTATTCGTGAAGTGTTAAGACAATACGATATAGATGGCATTTTCTTTAATGCACCATTTGCTTCGGCTTGTTTTTGCGAAAGATGTCAGAAGTTATATTTTGAGAGATATGGAAAGGAAATGCCCGAAGATGAAAATGGATTTGCTTCTGATTGGCTTTCATATTGTACGAAAGAAAATATAGGAAAGATTTATCGAGCAATTAAAGAGATACGACCAGAAGTGCCGATGATTTTGTACTATAATCCGTTCGACTCACGATCAAAAGAAATGGGACGGTTTGACAGAGACAGTATCTATGACAGATATGCCACAGCGGACCTGATTTGTACAGAAGCTCAAGATGTGCTGAGCAACGGAATAAATACAATTCCTGAAACGATCCGGCCCATGATCGCAATGAAGGCGGGACAGACGGAAGATGAAGAAAAGAAGCCTTTTGGGATTATTCATTCATGCCCGGGCATGGATTGGCGGCATGTGGGACTGCCTCTGGAAGAGTATATTCCATGGATGTGCCAGGTGCCTGCATCGGGAGGAACATTATGGCATTCTGTAACGGGGTATAATGATACAATCACAGATAAGAGAATAATAGATGCTGTTACCCGAGTGAATAAAATGATAACCAAATGTGAAAAGGATATGGAGGGGGCTATTTGCCGAGCGGAAGTACTCCTTTTATGGAATGGTTCTGCTGCAGCCAGGGAGTGGGCTGATATACTCGTTAAACAGCATATTCCGTTTGAGTTGATGCATGACTATCATATGAATTTAAAGCGCGTAGGGGAATATAAAGTGGTAGTCTGGCCCGAAGGATTTGAACTGAAAGAAGACATGGCAGCAGGGCTGATGGATTATGCAAAAAATGGTGGCAGTATTTTGGCAGAATGTTGTGAACCGGAAGAAATTATAAAACATAGTAAATTTTTGGGAGTATCTCCTACGGTCTGCAAAGGAGAATATCTGGCAGCAAGTTATATGAGGTTTGAACAGAATGGAATGGCGCTAAAAGAAGGGATGGATACAGATAAAGTTGCATTCCGCGGAGAAGTTAACTATTGTGAGCCGGAAGAAGAAACGCAAGTATTAGCGACATTGATCCCTCCGTTTGCTCCGCTTGAGGTGGTTGGGGTTCCGCCGGAGCGTGCGTCAATGCCGGTGCAGCAAACGGATATTCCCTTGTGTATGCTTCATTCATACGGAGAAGGAAAAGTATTGTTTCTTCCGTTTCGATATCATACGCTTGCAGAGACATATCATTTAAAGGATCATTTTGAGATGGTATCAAAGATGATTCGGATGTTAGGAAAAGAAAAATTGATGTTGGAAACGGATGCGCCTTCGTGCGTGCAAGTGAATGTATATGAAAAAACAAAACAGATTTTACTCCATTTTGTAAATGAGACGGGCTCAAGGCCACTGATGGATAACATTCCAATCCACTCTATCAATTGCAGTATAGCATTGCCGGAAGGGGCAGTGGCTGAACGAGTAAGGTCTGTAATTGGAGAGGAAAAGGTTCAGTGGCAAATGGTAGGCGATAGAGTAGAAATTCTATTGGACAAATTGGAAGTTTGGGACATGCTGTCTATTGATTTGAAGTAAAGGGGGACGTTATGGTTCAATTGAATAGTCAATGTGTTGTAACAGAAGCAATTAAATTTGCAATTGAGGAATTGGAACGGGTTCTGGGGAAGAATAGTTTATATGTAGAACTGAAAGAAGATGCTGCGATTGATGAACAGGGCTATCGCTTGGACGTAAGGAATGAAGGATTTAGCATCACCGGAGGGGATGAAGCCGGGCTGATGTATGGAGTATTGGACTTAGCTAAAAAAATACAGCTAAATGAAGGGATCAAAGGGATTACATCGACTTCGGTTACACCTTATATTAAGAGCAGGGGAATAAAATTTAATATACCTTTGGATGCCAGGACTCCCAGTTATTCAGATGCTTCAGATTCAGCTTCTCATAATATTGAAAATATGTGGGATCCCAATTTTTGGACTGAATTTTTGGATCGTATGGCAATGAATAAATATAATACATTATCATTATGGACACTTTCTCCATTTCCTTCATTGGTACGGATACCGGAGTATCCGGAAGTGAGTCTGGACGATGTAAAGCGGACTACGCGGCCTTTTAAAGCGTCTCTGGAAGGCAGAAATATGTATGCCCCGGATTTTGAAAATAGCCTTGTTACTGTAAAAAAGATGACCATTGACGAAAAAATAGCATTCTGGCAATGGGTAATGGAATATGCGCAAAAACGCTGTATTCAGGTTCTTATTTTTACCTGGAATCTATTTTCTTTTGGAACAGAACATAACCCTTATGGAATCACAGATAAGCAGGATAATCCAGTCGCTAAAGATTATGTATATTGTGGAACAAAAGCCCTTATGCGTACATATCCATTGCTGGCGGGGATAGGAGTGACTGCGGGAGAAAACATGCGCATGGATGATACAGATGTTTCTTTTATCGCAGATTCCTATGGCAGAGGAGTAAGGGAAGTATTGGAAGAAGAGCCTAACCGAAAATTTCGGTTCATTCATAGAATGCAGATGACCAGGTATGACAGCATAATGAAAGAATTTGAGGACTTTCCATGTCCTTTTGAGATTAGTTTTAAATATTCTCAGGCACATATGTATTCCAATACGAAACCGACATTTATTACAGACTTTTTAAAAGAGAAAAATCCTGATATTAAAATTTGGTTAACGGTGAGAAATGATGACTTCTACATGTACCGTTGGGGTGATCCAGAGTTTGCTCACGATTATCTTGAGCAAATGCCAGTTTCTTGTATGCAGGGATTTTATATGGGAGCGGATGGTTTTACCTGGGGGCGTGATTATATGGATAACCGGGATAATTCGCATCCACAATTCATCGCCAAAATGTGGTATATGTTTTTTATCTGGGGGCAGTTATCTTATAATTTGAATTTACCGAGAGAATATTTTGAGCGAGAAATGAAAAATCATTTTGAAACGGAGCAAGAAAGACTTTTGTATGATACCTGGAAGCACGCGTCAGAAATAGTGCCTAAGGTAAATTGTACACATTGGCATGATTTTGATTTTCAGTGGTATCCGGAAGGATGTTGTATGTATGAACCTCAAACAGATAAGCTGGTGTTTGCGGATATCAATGAATTTGTATCCTGTAAGAGCGTGCCAGGAGACAATTATCTTTCGGTGGAAGAGTATTGTCAAGAATTACTGGATAAAAAGGAAATGGCGAAAGTAACGCCTCTGGAACAGGCAGATTTGATTTGGAAGCATGCTGAAATGGCTTTGGAGGGTGTGGGAAGGCTTGCTGAAGAAAAGAATATCTGTCGAGAATTTCAGTATACATTAGATGATATACAGGCGCTGGGTTATTTGGGATATTATTATTCCTTAAAGATAAAAGCAGCTGTTCATGTATGTCTGTTCCGAAAAACAGGAGATGAGAACTATCGCGATTGTGCGGTGGCAATGTTAAAACAGGCGGAGGGATACTGGAAGGTATATGCCAGAAAGTCAAAAGAGATGTATAAACCACAAGTATTGACAAGGCTGTGTGGCTGTGTAGATGTTGAGCGCTTCAATGAGCAGGCGAAACTGGATGTTATGCTTGCGATGGAAAATTGACTTGTATGGAAATGACAAAACTGTTAAAAACTGTTCAGGGGGACTGTCGTAAGACGGTCCCTTTGTCCTAAAAGTCTTTTGATTATTTATCGGCTTGACGAAAATTGAAGGGAATTAATGTGGATGAAAACAACTAGCCTTCCCCCAATAAAAATGCTACTATAATAAAAATACCACCATGCGGAAAGGCAGAGCGCCGAGGGGGACAACCATTTAAACCCGCAGGACACCTGCCGGAGGATGGGCAATGCAAGGCCCTCCAGCTGAATGGAATGAAATGAGAAAGGAATGGGGATTGAGATGAAAATCGTACTGCTGGAATCACTGGGAATTACGGAGGAAAAGCTGGCCGTCTTTGCGGATAAGCTGAAAGAGGCGGGACATGAGTTCGCCGCTTATGAGAAGAATACGGATCCGGACGTGTGCATTGAGCGCGCGAAGGACGCGGATGTGATCATGATCGCCAATATGCCTCTGCCCGGCAAGGTGATCAGAAACTGCCCGAAGCTGAAATTCATTGATGTGGCGTTTACCGGTGTAGACCATGTGGATCTGGAGGCGGCTAAGGAATGCAATGTGGCTGTCAGCAACGCGTCCGGCTATTCCAACGAATCCGTAGCGGAACTTGTGATCTGCATGATGCTTTCCCTGCTCAGAAATGTGAAGCAGGTGGAGGAACGCTGCAGATCGGGTAAGACCAAGGACGGACTGGTGGGAAGACAGCTTCAGGAAAGAACGGTCGGAATCGTGGGATTGGGTTCCATCGGCAAGCGGGTAGCAGTTCTGTGCAAGGCATTCGGATGCCGGGTGCTGGCATATAGCCGCACGGTGAAGGAAGAAAACAGGGAACTGGCTGAATATGTGAGCCTGGACGAACTCCTTCGTCAGTCGGATATCGTCACCCTTCATTGCCCGCTGACGGCTGAAACGAAAAATCTGATCAATAAGGAAAAAATCGCGCTGATGAAGGAAGGAGCGATCCTGATCAATGCGGCCCGCGGCCCTGTTGTGGATTCTGACGCTTTGGCAGAAGCATTGCAGTCCGGCAGGCTTGCAGGAGCAGGGATCGATGTGTTTGAGATGGAGCCTCCGATTCCTGCGGACCATGTGCTGCTTGCGGCCCCGAATACGATTCTCACGCCGCATATTGCCTTCGCTTCTGAGGAATCTATGCTGCTCAGAGCCGAGATTGTGTTCGACAGCTTGGAGAAATGGATGGAAGGAAATCAGGTGAATGTGATTTTATAAAAAAGTGTGCGCCTTGATGCGGTACGCATCATGCGCATCACTTGCGCCGAGCGCGGTTGCCGCCAGGTAACATCTGCATTACGCGCGAGAGCGCATTAACGTCTTTTTTATTCGATAGGAAATAAAATTTCCTATCGAATAAAAAACGAGCCGGCGCACGAAAGGAAATTTCGTGTGCCGGCCCGTGCTTTATAGGGCGGATACGGGTCATTCTTCCCTGCAAAGGCAGAAAGGATGACCGGCGGGATCCAATAAAGTGACGAACTGATCGCCGCCAAACTGAGCCTCTGTTTTTGTGGCACCCAGCGCTTCCGCCTTCGCAACAGCGGCGGGAAGATCCGGAACCACAAAATCAAAGTGGATCTGTTTCTGCTGCCTGCCCTCTTCTTCAGGCCAGACGGGAGGGACATAATCCTCCTCCTGGGAAAAAAGAAAAACTACACCATTCTCACTTATCACAGCGGGTTTCCCGAACAGTTCTGTTTTCTTCCAGCCCAGCATTACCTGGTAAAAGCTGCAGAGCTTTTCAGCATCCGGGCAGTCCACTACCAAATCCGCAAGACGTATTTCTTTAGCCATTCTTACCTCCTGTCAATTCCTACGTTTTGTATGGAATGATACACCGTTGCTGCCAGGCCGGCCCTTTTTGCGTATATCTGCCTCATTAGGCAGTTCTGGCAAAAGGGGCTGGCCTGGCAGCAACGATGCGGCGGATGGGAAGAAGGATTCTTCCGGCCGCCATAAGTTACGGGATACAGTATAGCATATGCAGGCGGGAATGCTCAAGGGCACAGATAAAAAACTGAGCGGCACAGCCGGAATTCTGCGGCCCCGCATTCCCTGCCCGCCCCGGGCTCCTGCAAACAGGGCCTTCTTCTTACGGGG
>ERZ826396.1103-NODE-1103-length-32443-cov-4.290478_pt1 | contig 32443 bp, 28 predicted proteins | sample MGYA00519926_ERZ826396 | MGnify/ENA primary metagenome ERZ826396 (study PRJEB31778, sample SAMEA3449230) | human gut metagenome | biome: human gut; feature: human-associated habitat; material: faeces | place: United Kingdom | collected 2010/2012 ... | reverse complement strand
GCGCCGGGCAGAAAGGGACGGAGGGCGCTGTGCCTGCCGCATTCGGACTGGGTATCTGAACCGTTCATCATCCCGCACCGCTTTCAGGGAAGAAATTCTTTCAGGATCTGTTCCAGGCAGTAGCGGTATGTTATGATATCCACTGCGCTGCGCGTCGTAATGGGGAGCTGGGCGTAGAGGATGTCATTTACATAATAGGACTGCCACCCCACTGTCGTTCCCGCCTCTACCGGCGCCTGCAGGCTTTCCGGCAGTTCCAGATGTGTGCGGATCGCATCTTCAGGTGACAGCAGAAGGGTCAGTTCCTCCCTGGCCAGAAAAAGGCTGACCGACTCTTCAACGCCTTCCGTCACTGAAAGCTGTGGCAGCTGCTGGGGCTGATAGATATCCTGTTTCTCATAATGGCTCAGTCCATATTCGTAGAGCAGCGAGGCATCATGCCATTTCCAGCTTTTGTTATTTGGCCAGCCGCAGGCGAGCAGCGCGATGGCAAAGGTTTTCCCGTCCCTCGAAAGCGCCCCCACATAGCAGTATCCTGCCTTAGAGGTAAATCCCGTCTTGCCCGACAGCGCTCCTTCCATCATGTTGAGGAATGCATTGTGATTGACACAGGAATAGGAATTTCCGCCCTGCCGCCACTGGTTCTTCTCATCCAGCATATAATCGGTAAATGTATAGGAAGGAGTCCGGGTAATCTCCAGAAACGCTTCTTTCTCGGGCGACTGGGTCACACAATAACGCATTATTTTCGCCAGATCTGCCGCCGTGGTGGAGTGCTGGCGTTCCACCGTATTCCCCTCTCCATCTGTTAGCGTCAGGATCGCATCCAGACCATTTGGGGTCACAAAAAACGTATCCTCACAGCCGATTTCTTCCGCCTTATTATTCATCAGGGCGGCAAAACGAAGCACTGCTTCCTTGCTCTCTTCCTCCGTATTATCCACGCTGCGTTTTCCTCCCCCGGCGAGCATATTGCCGATATGCTCCGCAATAATGGCGGCGGAATCATTGTGTGATTCCAGCATCAGGGAATAGAGCAAGTCTTTCAGCTGAAACACCTGCCCCTTACGCGCGCCCAGATGCACCTTCGGCATTCCTGCTGCATAAGAAGAAACAGAGACATAATCTTCCGGATCCGCTTGCTCCAGCGCCAGGATACATGTCATGATTTTGGTCGTGCTCGCCATGGGAAGAACCTGATTTCCATTTTTTTCCAACAAAATACGCCCGTTATCCGCATCCATCAGGACTGCGGACAGGGCGTATAATGCACTGGTTGTACTGTTTTTATCCTCCCCAGCCGCACAGACAGCAAAAGGCTGTACGGCGAAGAGGGAAAGCGTCACAAGAAGGACGGCCCAGGAAAGCATTTTAACGCATAAAGATCTGAATCGCATGCTGCTACCCGTAAGAAAAATGTTACTATATCTTATTGGCCGTCCGGCCCATTTATGCTTCCGTTTCTTCCTGCAGCACGGCGGCCGTTTCTGTCGGGTTCGGATTCGCCGTGTTGTTAATGGTAATGTTCCGGTTCACCGCTGCGTCATAGGTGCCTGCCTTGACGATTTCCGCCATGTCGATCCCCACCGTCTCTTTCATCGTATCAAACAGCTTGGCCATAACCGCAGGCACATGATCCGCTACGGAAGAAACACCGCTGGCATCGCTGCCTCCGATAATGGTAATCTTGTCGATCTGCGACAGCGGCTCGGCGATTTTTCCTGCGATATCAGGAAGAACCTGAATCAACATCTCTGCCATTGCCGCATTATTGTATTTCTGATAGGCGAGCGCCTTTTTCTCCATGGCTTCTGCTTCCGCCACACCTTTCGCCCGGATGGCTTCCGCTTCTGCTTCACCGACCATACGAATACCTGCAGCCTCCTGCTCCTTGGCAAATTTCTCCGCTTCCGCCGTGGCCTTCATTGCAAGGGCGCTCTTTTCCGTCTCGAATTTCTCCGCTTCTGCTCTCTTCTGGCGTTCGTATAACTCCGCCTCAGATTGCTGCTGACGGGCATACCTGTCCGCTTCGGCTTTCTTTTTCACCTGCGCATCCAGGGCTTTTTCCTGCACTTCGGCTTCGCGTTCCTTCAGGATAACTTCCTTTTCCTGCTTGGCAATGCTGGCCTCTGCTGTGGCGATCTCAATGGTCTTTCTCTGCGCCTGCTGCTGGATGCTGTACGCAGCATCCGCTTCCGCCTTCTTGGTATCCTCCAGCTTCTTCAGTTCGGACTTCTGCAGGGAAAGCTCGTTATTCTTCTTCGCGATTTCCCGCTCCGCATTGATCCGGGCATCGTTCGCCTGACGATCCGCTTCCGCTTTAGCCACCGCGATTTCTTTCTCCGCCTCAGCCTTGGCGATCGCCGCCTTCTTCTTGATCTGGGAAATGTTGTCGATACCCAGATCCTCTATCACGCCGTTGGAATCAGAAAAATTCTGGACATTGAAGCTGACGATATCCAGGCCCATGGCAGCCAGGTCAGGCTCCGCATTCTCCTTCACCAGATTGGCGAATTTCTGTCTGTCGCTGACCATTTCCTCCAGTCTCATGCGGCCAACGATCTCTCGCATATTTCCTTCCAGAACTTCCCTGGCAATAGCAGCGATATACTGCGTGTTCTGATTCAGGAAGTTCTCCGCCGCCTGCGCCAGACGCGGCGGATCGCTGGAAATTTTCACGTTCACCGCTGCATCCACCTGAATATTAATATAATCCGCCGTCGGAACCGCATTGGTGGTCTTGACATCAATGGCGATCAGCTTCAGGCTCAGCTTATCCAGCCTTTCCAGGAATGGAATTTTGATACTCGCTTTCCCGATTATGATCTTTTTCCGAAGGCCGGAGATAATAAACGCCGTATCCGGCGGCGCTTTCTTGTAACCGGAAAATACAATGGCAATGATCAGAATAATCACAACGCCTACAATGATGAATAACATACCCTTTCCTCCTTCACTCCGCTTGTTATCTATGCTGCAGACCGCCTGGCCTTCCGCACTTTCTTCCGTTTCTCTGCAACGTACGAAGGTGTGCGTCTTGCCCCCTTGCGGTCATTGCCGCCCTTTTGACTAGCAACTTACCACAAACCGCCCGCATCCTTCCTCTCAGATGTTCAGCGCAATCTTTGCCTCTTCCTCCGCTTCTTCCTTAAATTCTTCCAATTTCACTTCATTCAGCTGCGGAAGCTCTTCCAGGGATTTCACGCCGAAGGAACGCAGGAACTGTTCCGTTGTCCCAAACAGAAGAGGCCGCCCAGGCGCATCCATTCTCCCCAATTCCATCACCAGATCATATTCAATCAACCGGTTGATCGCGTGATCGCTGTTCACGCCGCGGATCCTCTCCACATCCATCCTGGTCACCGGCTGCTTATAGGCAATGATGGAAAGCGTCTCCAGCAGCGCATCCGTCAGCACATATTTGTGAGGCGCTTTCGCCACTTTTACCAAATACTCATAGAATTCTCCCCGGGTACACATCTGAAACGCGCCGTCGAATTCCATGAGGCAGACGCCTCTTCCTTCTTCCTCCCATTTATCCTTCATCTCATATAGAATCTGTCTCGCCGTTTCCTTCTCTTCCTCTATCACCTCTGCAAGCTTGTCCAGTTCAACAGCATCCCCCATGGCGAACAGAACCGCTTCAAGAACTGCTTCCTGCCGCTTACGCTCCATCTCCATCCATCCTCTCATCCGTATCTTCCGCCCCGGCCTCTCCGCCGCCTTCCGCCAGGGAAGTCAGCCGAAGGTTTTCCAATTCCTGTCCATCCGTCTTTTTGACCTGGATTTGAATATCATCCTCCACATGCTCCTGTACAGCGCAGATCACGCCGGTTTTCATCAGTTCCAGCACCACAAGGAAGGTTACGATCTTGTCCATCCTGCTCTTCTGATTCTCCAAAAGTTCCCGAAAGCTCAGCTTGCTGTGGGTTCTGATGTAATCCGTCACATACCTCGCCTTTTGATCGATATTCACCTCTTCCTTTTCAATCCTGCCGAAACGGCTGCGGACCGGATCCACTTTATCCTCCTGCCGCTTCAGGCAGGTTTTAAAAATCTCATTCAGACGGGACAGCGTCAGATCGCTCAGCAATTCCTCATAGTTCACAGGTTCCCGATACGCCGCCACCTCATCCGGCAGGGTTGGGCCTTTATAGAACACCTTCTCCGCGTCCATCTCCATGTCCTTTAATTCATAAGACATGTATTTATATGCCTTGTATTCCAACAGTTTGGCAACCAGCTCCGCTCTCGGATCCTCTTCCTCTTCTTCCTCAGCCTCTTCCTTCGGCAGCAGCATCCTGCATTTGATATCAAGCAGAGTGGCTGCCATGACCAAAAATTCGCTCATCACGTTCATATCTTCGGATTCCATCTTGCGGATGGCGTCCAAATATTGTTCCGTGATCTCCACGATCGGGATATCTGTGATATCCACCCGGTTCTTTTCAATCAGACGCAGCAGAAGATCCAACGGGCCTTCAAATGCCTCCAGCTTTATCTCCAGCGCCATTCCTATCTCCCTTCCGGCTCCAGCCGCACGACGATCAGTTCTCCAGGATTAAACAGGCGGATCGGAATGGTATGGCTTCCAAGCCCTCTGCCCAGAACCATCCGGCTGTCCCCCTCTTCAAAAAGGCCGCCGTCATATTTGGGAAAAAGCCTCAAAGAAGGCGCCAGAACGCCGCCCAACACGGGCAGGCGCATGATCCCTCCATGCACATGGCCGGATAAAACCAGCTTGGCGCCCCAATCCGCATACTGCGGAAAATAATCCGGATTATGCGCGATCAGAAGCGGGTATTCTCCCGTTTTCGGTTCTCCCACCAAGCCATTCAGGTAGGAACGTTTCATCGGCCGTGTGCGAAATTTTCCGTAATACTCCAAACCGATTTCCAGGCCATAAATCCGGATTCCCAGATCAGGCAGGAACACGCTGTCATTTTCCAGCAGGATAACGCCACTTTTTAACAACGCATCCCGATACCTTTTATAAACATCCCCGTATCTTTTCGTTTCCACTTTCATCCGGTATTCATGGTTCCCGTTTGCATAATAAACCGGATATCTTCCTGCCAGCTTGCGCATGAGCTCCAAAGCCGGCTCAAAATTTCCTCCAACCTGCGAGGTGAGCATATCTCCCGCTACCAAAATGCTTTCCGGCTCCAACGATTCAATCGCCTGTAGCAGCCGCTCATTTCCCTCTCCGAACCGCTTATTATGCAGATCAGAAAGCATGGCAAACCGATATGCTCTCTTCAGTCCCCTGCAGGGAATCCTATATTCTCTGACCACAAAGCGGTTGGAATCCCGAATCATGATCAGGATAAAAAACAGCGCCACCCCGCCTATCAGTCCGATCAAAATTTCAATCACTCATTTACTCCTTTGGATATAAAAGTTTCAGATAAAAGTATATCATATTTTCTTTTATTATAAAAGGAATTCCAACAGAACTTTCACGAGATAGTCCCTATAGGTCGCCGCACTCACGGATTCCGCGTACAGAACATTCACGGTTCCGATCGTCTCCCCATTCAGGCTGTATATGGCTTCTCCCGCTTTCTCCCCTTCCGAGACCGGCGCCTTCGCTTCTTCCGGCAGATTCAGAACCTTTTCCACCTGTTCCAGGTTATTCCCTTTCACATCCAGGTAGGAAAATTCCCCTTCATACCGCAGCCCGACCGTGTCCTTTGTCCCGCCGGATACCTGTATCTGCGGAAGGGCATCCTTATTCTCATCCAGATAAAGGGCACTCACGCTGTAACCATAGTTCAGCAGCGTGATCGCATCCTCAAAACGTACCTTATAGTCCGGAGCAGTCATCACCACCGCAATCAGTTCAATGTCATCCTTCTTGGCCGTAGCGGAAACACAGTACTTTGCCTTGCTGGTAGAACCCGTTTTCAGGCCTGTGGTCCACTGATATTGCTTCAGCAGCTTATTGGTGCTGGAAAGAGTAAAGTTGCTGGAACCTCTGGCCGTATTATGAACGATATCCTCCATCCAAATCGTCGTATAATCAAAGATCTCCGGATGCTTTGTAATCAACTCCCTGCTCATGATTGCCACATCCCGGGCCGTGGTATAATGTCCATCCGAATCCGTCAGTCCGCAGCAGTCTTCAAAATGGGTATTCTTCATCCCGAGCCCCTGCGCCCGTTCATTCATCCTTGAGACGAACTCCTCCTCACTGCCCGCCAAAAATTCCGCCATGGCCACCGCCGCGTCATTGCCGCTTGCCACCGCGATACACTTAATCATGGTATCCACCGTCTGGATTTCCCCTTCTTCGAGAAACACCTGGCTTCCTCCCATTGACTGAGCATGGGCGCTCGTCATCACCTCATCATCCAGGCTGATGCCCCCTTTCTCCAACGCATCAAATGTCAAAAGGAGCGTCATGATCTTGGTGATGCTGGCCGGAGAGCAGGCAACATCCGCACTTTTCTCAAAAATCACCGTACCTGTGGACGCCTCCATCAGCAAAACCGATGGGGCCGAGATGCTCCCGAGGATTCCAGAGGCTCCATCGGCTCCTTGTGCAGTCTCTTGTGCCGTCCCTTCTCCCTGGACGTTTTCCGTATCAGATATTCCCGTCTGCGCAAACGTCGCCATCGGGTTCAATTCCGCCGGTTCATCCGGCTGTTCTGACCAAACTGCGCTCACTTCCAGCACAGCCATTCCCGCCGGCAGAAGAACGGACGTTCCAGCCAAGAAGAACGTCAGCAAAAGGGAAGCAATCCTCCCTGCAATCCCATACCTGTTTCTGTGTTTCATCATAAGGGAAACTCCCCTCTATGCAGTTTCTATAACACATTTTATGTGCCAAAAAGCGGATTATTCCCTCTGCATCCCCTTTCTCCTCAGGCGGGAAATGCCCTCCCTGCCAACCGTTTATATACAGCGCGGGGCGTCTCCCCGGCAAGACAAATACCTTACCTGGGAAACGCCCCGCAGTCGTTCCTTTTCTTCTTTGCCCTTATTGGCCGGCAAGCGCCTGTGCCTGAGCAATAACCGCTGCAGCGATCGCCGGATCCACCGGTTCGCCCGTCGCGGAATCAATCATATTGCCTGTAGCAGGATCCAGCACCCATGTGGACGGATCTACGCCCGTCAGATCCAGATCCTGAGACACCACTTCCGTCCCGATGCCGTTTGCGTCAAACAGATAGGTCTTCCCATCCAGCACCAGCGTCTTATTGACAGCCATGCTGCCGTCTTCCTGGAAATACCGAACGCCGCTGGCGTCGCTGTACCATCCATACTGCATGGAACCATCCGCACCGAACAGATAGGTGAGGCCGCCTATGTTCACAAGTCCCTTCTGCATGAATCCATTTGCGTCAAAGTAATAGTTCTTTCCCTGAATCGTAACGAGATCATGCAGCATATGGCCATCCGTGGTATCCATGTAGAACGTGTTCACACCGTCTGTCAGCCAGCCGTTCGTGTACAGGCTTCCATCCGCATTCATGAAATAACGGTTTCCTTCATAGTCCACCCATCCATACTGCATCTTATAATTGTTATAAAAATAGGTCTTGCCGCCTCTTGTTGTAAAGCCGTAGGGAATGATGATATTGGAATAGTCCTTAAACTGGAAGTTCAAATCCACCCTGCCCTCAATGCCGTTCACCGTGCCGCTGCTGGTAAACTGCCAGAATGCAGGATTCGGATAATCACAGGAGTCCCCGTACTGCGCGGCCCATATATCATAGGGAACAGGTCCGATTCTCTGGGTCAGCCAGTTCTTGCTGGAATACACCATCGGGTAATATCCTGCGCTCTGAATCACAGAGCAGAATGCCACCGCCAGGGCTGAAAGCTGCTCCGGCGTCATGGAACGATGGACCGCATCCTCCAGATCGAATACCACCGGCATATTCACGGTATAAGGAGCAATCGCCGCCAATGTAAACTGCGCTTCCGCCATCGCTGCCTCCACCGTGGTTGCATAGGAATACAGATAAACCCCTGTCTTGAGGCCCGCCGCATTGGCACCCACCATATTCGCTGCAAAATAGGGATCCAAACCGCTTTTCGCGCTTCCCACCTTAATGAATGCAAAGCTGTATCCGTCCGCTGCAACCGCGCTCCAGTTAATCGCTCCCTGATATTTAGAAACGTCCACACCTTTCGCGATCACACCCGCAGCCTGTGCATCCATTCCGGATGTCATGAACGTGCTGACGCTGACCAATAACGCAAGCGCAAAGCTGATGAGCCTCTTCTTCCAGTTCATCTTATCTTCGTCCTCCTGTACTTCTTCCTTTGTCTGATTGCCGATTACCATCTATCCCGAAATGCCCGGTACTTTTCTGCCAGCCTTTCCCTCTGCCCTGAAATGTCAACATGCAGGGCAGTAAGCAGATGCCACAGGAAATCTGCCGCAAAGATAAGGAGCACCGCCTTGAGGATCCATAATCCAACGCCATATGTATACCACCTCGCATATCCCATCACAATCCTGTGCAGGAAACCGACGATAATCACAGCGTAAAGCCCCCAAGCCAGCGTACTCTCCAGACAGATAATGCCCTGATAATTAAACGGCTTGTCCCTGTAGTCCCACCAGACTTCTCCAAAAAGCCTCTTCATCACCCTGCCCACCATATACTCAAACACCGTGGCAGTAAAAGCCCCCGCCACATACAGCAGGACAGGATTGCCCGAAAACCCTCTGAGCAGAACATATCCCAGCATTGCCCCGGTTCCATAAATGGGGCAAAACGGGCCCTTTGCAAATCCCCTGTTCGTCAATCTGTGGTTACAGATCGACATATAGATAGATTCCACACACCATCCCAGGACACTGTATATGCAAAAAGCTGCAAGCAAACGGTAAACGTCGGCACTATGTATCCACTGCAATCTAGCTGCCAACATCCTCTTCTCTCCCCGATTCCCAGATTATTCCATCCAAAAAAACACAAGTCCTTGATAAAATTTACCAAGGACTTCCGTTTTCTTAGTTATATTTACGTTTTCTTGCCGCTTCGGACTTTTTCTTACGTCTTACGCTGGGCTTCTCGTAATGCTCTCTCTTACGGATCTCCTGCTGAATTCCAGCCTTCGCACAGCTTCTCTTGAAACGACGTAAAGCGCTGTCCAGAGTCTCATTTTCTTTAACAATAATGTTTGACATAGCTCACACCTAACCTCCCTTCAGTCCCTTCAAGTTCTTGACTGATTGGGTTATTCATGCACAACCGTGCACATCAATTATTATACCAAAAAAAGTCTTTTCGTCAAGTCTTTTTTTGATTTTGTAACCTTTGTTCTAAAGCAGAGCAGTATCGGATAATTGCATCCTGATCCGCCCCCTTTACAATTCTGTCATAAATCTCTTCTTCCCACCCGGAAGGTACATACCTTTGTACGCGGGACCATATGCCCTCTACAGTAGAGCGGGAATCATAATGAAAGGGAACCACATCGCACGTCTGTTGATACCAGCGCAACAACAGTTCCTTGTGATGGTTTATTTGCTCTGCAAATGCGGGATCATGAATACAGTTTTTTCTTTCTTCCGGATCGTTTCTCAGATCATAGAATTCATCCGTCTCATATGAGCGGGCAATATATTTATAATAGCGCGTACGCAGCATCGTTGCTTTCCCATGTGCAACATCATCTGTCTGTGCCAAAAGACGCGGCCAGTATAAATCACTCTTCCCGATATTCTTTAAAGAATGGAACTCATCCGCATAAATTTCCCCCTGAAGACGCCCTCCTTCGCAGCAAACAAATTCCCGCTGTTCCTTATCAGGCTCTTCTAAAACCGGCACCAGACTACGGCCAAAATATTTCATCCGCATGCTCTACTGCCAGTTCCGGGTATTGCCCGGCCAACAAATCATTGCGCCCGTTCATCCAAACATAATACCCTGCCTGCTTTAACTGGCTGAACAGACTGCTTTCTCCCGGATGCAGCAGATATGCCATTGTCCGATGCCCATGTACATGGGGATAGAGCCCGGTAAAAAACTGCAGCGACTGGGCACACAGACCGGATTCTGGCAAAACGCATTTCCAAATGATACCGCCTCTGTCCGGGCGAACGAATCTAAAAACGGTGTTTGAGCCACAGCATTTCCCAAATGTCCCAGGCTATCCGCCCTCATCTGATCCGGGTTAAAAATAATAATATGCGGTTTTTTGGTTTCCATCTGCCCTCTCTTCCACATCAGCCCATTCCCAGCATCCGCTCCGGGAATGGGCAATTTTCGGGAACTCTGCCCAAACTACAAAGAAGCTTTCAGCTGTCCTTCCAGCACCTTCGCAGTCTCCGCGATCGCCTGGGCGATTCCGGCAGGGTTCTTGCCTCCCGCCTGCGCCATATTCGGGCGTCCACCGCCGCCTCCTCCTACGAGAGCGGCAATTCCCTTGATCAGGTTGCCCGCATGGGCACCTTTGGCCATCGCTTCCTCTGTAGCCATCGCCACCAGGTTCACCTTGCCGTCCTTCTCAGATGCAAGGACAATCACACCTTCACCCAGCTTCTCCTTCAACTGATCGCCTAATTCTCTCAAGCCGTTCATATCCACGCCGTCCGCGCGCGCTGCCAACAGACGGACGCCCTCCACTTCCTGAACCTGATCCATTACATTTCCGAGCGCATCCCGCGCCGCTTTGCTCTTCAGAGATTCATTCTCTGCGCTCAGCCGCTTCACCTCAGCCATCAGGTGTTCCAGCTTCTCCGCAAGTCCGGCCGGTGTGGCCTTTACAATTCTCGCCGCCTCTTCCAGCCGCGCTTCCTGCTCTGCATAGTATGCAAACACACCCGGCCCGGTAAGGGCTTCGATCCTCCTCACGCCAGCAGCCACACCACTTTCTGACAGAATCTTAAACACCGCAATATCGCCTGTATTCGCCACATGCGTTCCGCCGCACAGCTCCGTGGAGAAATCTCCCATCTTCACGACTCTCACCGTATCGCCGTACTTCTCTCCGAACAGGGCCATTGCTCCGGTCTTCTTCGCCTCTTCCAACGTCATGACGCTGGTTTCAACCGGAAGATGCGCTGCAATTTCATCATTTACGATCTGCTCAACCTTCTTCAGCTCTTCCTGCGTCATGGCTGAGAAATGGCTGAAGTCGAAACGCAGACGCCCGGCATCCACATAGGAGCCTGCCTGTTCCACATGGGAACCCAACACCGTACGCAGCGCTTTCTGAAGCAGATGGGTAGCGCTGTGATTCTTACAGGTATCCGCTCTCTTCTTCGCATCCACAACGAGTTCAACCTGATCGCCCATGCGCAGCATGCCTTTAGTCATCTTCCCCACATGTCCGATCTTGCCGCCAAGGAGATGAATGGTGTCCTGCACTTCAAATTCCCCTTCTGCGGTGCGAATAACTCCCGTGTCGCCGCACTGGCCGCCCATCGTTCCATAGAAAGGGGTCTGCCGGGTGATGATGGTGCCGCTTTCCCCGTCCGTCAGGGCTTCCACCACCTCATCTTCCGTTGTCATCGCCGTGATGGCAGATTCCCATGCCAAGCGGTCATAACCTACGAATTCAGAAGTAATGGCCGCGTCGATCTGCTCATAGACAGTGGCGTCCGCTCCCATATAGTTGGTGACCTTTCTTGCAGCACGGGCTTTTTCCTTCTGCTCAGTCATGCACTTGGCAAATCCGTCCTCGTCCACACCAAAGTGCTTCTCTTCCAGGATTTCCTTGGTCAGATCCAGCGGGAACCCATAAGTATCATAGAGGCGGAACGCATCCTCACCGGAAAGCTCCGTCCTGCCGTCCTTCTCCATCTGGGCAGAAAGTTCGGAGAGGATTCCAAGCCCCTGGTCAATCGTTTTGTTGAACTTCTCTTCTTCCTGAGAAAGCACCTTAAAGATAAAGTCCTTCTTTTCCTCTAGCTCCGGATATCCGTCGCGGCTTCCCTCGATCACCGTCCGGCTCAGGTTGGAAAGGAACTCCCCTTCAATACCCAGCAGCCTTCCATGGCGCGCAGCCCGGCGGATGATACGGCGCAGGACATATCCTCTTCCTTCGTTAGAGGGCATGATTCCGTCTGAAATCATAAACGTGGCGGAACGGATATGATCCGTCACAATACGGATGGAAACATCCCATTCGTGCTTCTCCTTATAAGTCTTGCCTGCCAACTGACAGACGCGGTTGCGCAGCGCCTGAATGGTATCCACATCAAAGATGGAATCCACATCCTGAACCACAGCGGCCAGACGCTCCAGGCCCATACCCGTATCGATATTCTTCTGAATCAGATCCGAATAATGGCCGTGTCCGTCATTATCGAACTGAGAAAATACGTTGTTCCAGACTTCAATATAGCGGTCGCAGTCACAGCCCACCGTACATCCGGGCTTTCCGCAGCCATACTTCTCTCCGCGGTCATAGTACACCTCAGAGCAGGGACCGCAGGGGCCTGAGCCATGCTCCCAGAAGTTGTCCTCTTTGCCAAAGCGGAAGATCCTCTCCGGCGCGATGCCGATTTCCTTGTTCCAGATTTCAAAAGCCTCGTCATCATCCAGATATACCGAAGGGTAAAGCCGATCCGGATCCAACCCCACCACCTGTGTCAAAAACTCCCAGCACCAAGCGATGGCTTCATGCTTAAAGTAATCGCCGAAAGAAAAATTTCCCAGCATTTCAAAAAAAGTTCCATGCCTGTCCGTCTTTCCGATATTCTCAATATCGCCGGTACGGATACACTTCTGACAGGTAGCCACCCTCCTTCTGGGCGGGATCTCCTGTCCGGTAAAGTAAGGCTTCAACGGAGCCATGCCTGAATTGATCAGCAGCAGGCTGTTGTCATTATGCGGAACCAGGGAAAAGCTTTTCATCACCAGATGTCCCTTGCTTTCAAAGAAGTCCAGGAACATCTTTCTCAATTCGTTAACGCCATATTTTTCCACGTCTTTTTCCTCCAAAATATCGCCTAATCTCTCACATTATAAATTCTATTATTTTCCTTGTCAACGCTGTTTCCCGTTCTCAGCACAGCGGAGCGAACACGCGCAGCACAGAATCAAACAGGCCGCCGATAATCCCTGTCTTGCAGTCCTTCAGCGTGATCTCCTTGCTCTGTTTGATGGTGTTTATGCTGTCCTCTTTCAGCTCTTTCAGCCCTTCCGTACGATAGAGCAGCGTGGCGCACTCAAAATGAAGATACAAGCTTCTGAAATCCATATTCACGCTCCCGACCACACCGAATTCATCATCACAGATATAACTTTTGGCATGAATGAACCCGGGCGTATATTCATAAATCCTAACCCCTGCTTTTAACAGCGGCGGATAGTTGGAACGAGTCAGCCTGAAAATCATCGGCTTGTCCGGAATGCCAGGCGTCACAATACGGATATCCACGCCCCGTTTGGCCGCCTGGCACAATGCATTGCGCATAATGTCATCCACGATCAGATACGGCGTGAATATGTACACATACCGCTTCGCCTGATGCAGAATATCCAGGTACACATTCTCCGCAATCGTCTCATTATCCAGCGGCGAATCCGTATAAGGCTGAACCACGCCTTTTCCTCCAAACGGTTCCGGATGCCATACATGAGGCTTGAAGCGGTCGATCTGATCATCTTCTTTGCGAAATGCATTCCACATCTCCAGGAACATCTCCGTAAAGCTCCAGACGCCTTCTCCCTTCAGCCGAACTCCCGTATCCTTCCAATAGCCGAACCGCTCTTTCTGGTTGATATATTCATCCGCCAGATTAATGCCGCCGGTAAACGCCGTATGCCCGTCGATATCCAAAATTTTGCGGTGATCTCGATTATTCATCACCAGGGAAAAGAATGGGATGATCGGATTAAAAGCGATACACTTGATCCCCTTTTTCTCCAGGCCCGCGTCATAACCGGCCGGCAGCAGGGTAACGCACCCCATATCGTCATAGATCATACGCACATCCACCCCTTCAGCAGCCTTCTGTTCGAGGATTTCAAGCACGCTGTTCCACATCTTTCCTTCCGCCACGATGAAGTACTCCAGAAAGATAAAATGTTTTGCCTCCCGCAGTTCCTGAAGCATGTCCTCAAACATTTCTTCTCCGGAAGGATAATAAGTGACTTCCGTATTCGTATAGGCAGGAAAATCGCTCACCCTTTCCACATATTTGAACGTCCCGGCCGCACGTTCATAATGCGCTCTCACTTTGCTCTCCGGAATGCCTGCTTCACACAGGGTCGGACGATACGCCGCATGACGGTCATGCAGCTTTCTGCGCATTTTTCTCGACGGCTTCTTATCCCCGAAAAAGAGGTAGAACAGGCCTCCGAACAATGGAAGGATCATAATCAAAACGATCCAGCCGATCTTATAAGCAGAATTATCATCCTTCCCTATGATGTAAAGCACCATCAGGATACTGAGCGCCGTGAATGCCGTAGAAATCCAACTCGCATAGGCAGCCAGCCTCCACAACACCAGGCCAAACCAGATTACCTGCACCAGGATGAGAAGGACGGTAATTACAATCCGGTTAATCACAAGTCTTTTGTATCTATTTTTCATCCACTTTCTCCCCTTTTGCACTCTTCTGCTCCCCTTCTACAGACGGCAGCCTCTTCTCTTCTCCTTTCTTATTCTTCATTCTTTCATTTACGTCGTTTCTTATCAGCTTATAAACGGTAGCGGCAAACGGCACTCCCAGCAGCATTCCGCCTATTCCCAGCAGACCGCCTCCTATGGTAACTGCGGCGAGCACCCACATGCCCGGCAGCCCGATAGAAGAACCCACCACCTTCGGATAAATCAGATTCCCTTCCACTTGCTGAAGGATAAGGATAAATACAATGAATAACAATGCCTTCAGCGGATCAACTGTTACAATCATAAAGGCGCCGACGGCGGCTCCCAGATAAGCACCCACAATCGGGATCAGCGCAGTCACCCCGACAAAAGCTCCAATCATGGGCGCATACGGGAACTGAAAGATCAGCATTCCCACCGTACACAGCGTGCCCAAAATCACCGCTTCCGTACACTGGCCGATGATAAAACTGGAGAATGTATCATTCGCCGTACGGTAAATTCTGCGGATGCGCAGAACCGTACCTTCTTTCAAATAAGCGCGCAGCATTTTGCCGGCCTGGGCCTTCAGCTTTTCCTTTCCGGCCAGGATATAAATTCCAAAAATCAGACCGATGAAAAAGTTTACCACGCCGCTGACCACGCTTCCTACCACCGTGATGGTGGAATTCAGGACGCTCCCAATACCTGAACGCAACACATCCACCGCCTTGTTGGCCAACCCCCTCCAATCCACATCCTGCAGGGCGTTCGCAGCTTCCAGGGTTCCATTCTCTTCCAGCCAGCCCGCGATCTGACCAAGCACCACCGGAACGCCCCTTCCGATCACGCCGAATGCTTTCCCGAGTTCCGGTATCACCAGCCTGCCGATCAGAATAAACAAAGCAAGAACCAGCACAATGGAAAGCACGATCCCAACCCCTCTTCGGGTGGCCACAACCCACCTGCTCTTCGATCTTGGGAAATAAAGGCGCTCCACACGAACCAGCACAATATTCAGCACATAAGCGATTACCAATCCAAACACCAGCGGGAACATCACGTTCCACAGATTGGAAATCCCTGCCACGATCTGGTCAAAATACTTGATTCCAAGAACCAAGAGAGCCGTCAGGCAGATATAAAAGACGACCTTCTTTTCTATTTTTCCTTTCAGCATGCCAATACAGGACTCCTTTCCAGCTTTACATTCAGTGTACCTATCTTATCACAAAACGCGCAGGAAATGTAGCCCCTTCTTTTCTATTCCTTACAGCCCCCTTATTGGCCGGAAACCGTTCGGATGGGCCCGAACGGTTTCACTGACTAGTTCATACCGCCGCCCTCTCCCAATTCTTTCCGCAATTCCTGCATCTGAATCGTCTGCCCTGTCAGGCGGGAGCGTTCGGCCGCGCAGGCAATCAGGTGGCTCTCCACAGAACGGGCGATGCTGCTTCTGCTCTCCTCCTTGCCGGCCAACCGCAGGAAATCGTCCACCAGCCCTGCATCTCCCCCGCCATGTCCGCTCCCGGTCTTCTCAGGATGAATGATCTGCTTCGTATACTCCGCAGACGCATTTGATGCAAAACGGGAGATTTCCAGCACATTCTCTTCATCATCTCCATAGATCTCGCCATGTTCGCACATGATATGCATTCGCCGGTGATTTCTGTTGGAAAATGCGCTCAGATGAAAGGTAGCAGTTACTCCGTTCTCAAACTCCACGATCATCACCTGATGGTCGCAGACATCATTGTCACATTTATAGACGCATCTCCCATAGGGGCCTGTTTTAAGCGCCTCCAGCAGATCTTCTTCCCTGTCGGACGGGCAGACCACCTCAGCGGGCCATTCTCCCGCAATCGGCAGATACGCTTTCCTAGCATCATACCTGCAGTCCTGGGCAACAGGGCATTCCAGGCAGCGCTCCGCGCTTCCCTCCGGTGCATTCTCCCTGCGAAAATAGCTCAGACTTCCAAAGGAAGAAACCGTTCTTGCCCTGCTTTGGGCAAACCAGACCAGAAGATCACAGTCGTGACAGGATTTCTGCATGATGATCGGGCTGCTTTGCCCGCTGTTCCTCCAATTCCCTCTGACAAAGGAATGCGCCATATGAAAGTTGCCGATATTCTCGCTATGATCTATGCTCACCAGCCGCCCCAGACTGCCGCTATCCAGAATCTCTTTGATTTTGGAATAAAAGCGGGTATACCGCAGCACATGGCAAACGATGATCTGTCGGTTCAGCCTAAGGGCCTGTTCCTGCAGTTTCAGGCATTCTGCCGGATCAGGGGAAATTGGTTTTTCCAAAAGCAGATCATATCCCACATCCAGCGCAGCCTTCGCCTCCTCATAGTGATCCCGATCCAAAGAAGCCAGGATGACCGCATCACACAGCTTCCCACAGGCAAAGAAATCCTCCTGCTTCTCAAAGCAGCGTTCCTGCGGGATCTGCAGCAGCTTCGATGCCCTCTCTCTTCTGCCTTTATCCGGTTCCAGAACCGCCACAATCTTTATTCCCTTTCTGTCATGCGCATATTGCGCATAAGTCATTCCGCGGTTTCCCGCTCCTATCAACGCCAGTTCCATTTTCTCCTCCATTCCTGAACACGCCTGCGCATGCCCCTTTTAGGATGTTCCAGCGCCAAACCGCTGGTTCCATCCCGCTGAAAATCCCGCAGCCATATCATACGGCTGCGGGATCATTTCTTTATCATTTATTCAGCTGTCGTAACCGTGTGGCTCGCCCAAACTGTTTGCGCACAAGTCTCTTACACAATTCCCTGCGCTTCCATTGCGTTGGCAACTTTCTCAAAGCCTGCAATATTCGCTCCAGCCACATAGTTTCCTTCCATTCCATAACGCTTCGCCGCGTCATCCAGATTATGGAAGATATTTACCATGATATTCTGCAGCTTCTGATCCACCTCTTCAAAGGTCCAGCTCAGGCGCTCGCTGTTCTGGCTCATCTCCAGTGCGGAAGTCGCAACGCCGCCCGCGTTGGCCGCTTTGCCGGGAACGAACAGGACGCCGTTCTTCTGCAGATATTCCGTCGCTTCCAGGGTGGTGGGCATATTCGCGCCTTCGCATACAGCCTTCACGCCGTTTGCAACAAGGCCCTCTGCGTCGGACAAGGACAGTTCATTCTGCGTTGCACAAGGAAGCGCAATGTCCACTTTCACGCTCCACACGCCCTTGCCGGAATGGTACTCAGCCTGCGGCCTGTAGTTCAGGTAATCAGAAACTCTTCCGCGCTTCACTTCCTTGATCTCCTTCAGCGCAGCCAGATCGATTCCTTCCGGATCGTATACCCAGCCCGTAGAATCGGAGCAGGTTACCACCTTCGCGCCCATCTGCTGAGCCTTTTCGATCGCATAGATAGCAACGTTTCCGGAACCGGATACCGCAATGGTCTTTCCTACGATATCAATGCCATTGCAGCGAAGCATTTCCTTCGTGATGTAGAGAAGACCGTAACCAGTAGCTTCCGTTCTCGCAAGGGAGCCGCCATAGCTTAAGCCCTTTCCGGTGAGCACGCCTTCATATACGTTGCGGATCCGCTTATACTGTCCGAACATATATCCGATCTCTCTGGCGCCCGTTCCGATATCTCCGGCAGGAACATCCGTATCCGCTCCGATATGGCGATACAGTTCCGTCATAAAGCTCTGGCAGAACGCCATGATCTCTCTGTCGGACTTGCCCTTCGGGTCAAAATCAGAACCGCCCTTGCCGCCTCCAATGGGAAGCCCTGTAAGGGAATTCTTAAACACCTGTTCAAAGCCCAGGAATTTGATGATTCCAAGGTTTACAGACGGGTGCAGGCGCAGACCTCCTTTGTAGGGTCCGATTGCACTGTTAAACTGCACACGATAACCGGTATTCACATGTACCTGTCCCGCATCGTCCACCCACGGCACTCTGAAAATCACCTGTCTCTCAGGATTTACCAGACGTTCCAGCAGTGCTTCTTTTCTGTAAGCCTCTTCATTCGCTTCGATCACCACCCTGAGGGACTCCAGAACCTCTTTTACCGCCTGATGGAACTCAGGCTGTGCAGGATTCTTCTCAATCACCTGAGCAATGACCTCATCAACATAAGACATGTTCATTTCCTCCTTTAATCCATTGTAACTTCCCACAAAAACAACGGACACTACGCTTCGCGAACTGCCGTCATATAAAGAAAAACCGGAACAGGGCTATCCTTCCTTTCTTCAGGCCCTTTTCCGGTCTTTATTATATAATGTGAAAAGCATGTATGCAAGTACTTTATTACGTTAACTTGACGAAATTTGCTAAAAAACACTTTTTTATAGATATTTTTTCAGCTCTTCTATGCTTTTTTGCTCAAAATTCAGCAGCTCTTCCGCCAGCTGCATACTGCTTTCGCCCGCATCAACATGCCGGTTCAATGTTTTCCAAATATCCGCAATTCCTCTGCTTCCGCCCTGAATCATCATCTGCGCCACATGGCTGATGCTGGTGTTGAGCAGCGTATTGGCATGAATCCCCCCTTTCAGCATCATTTCCGATATGGCGCTTGGATAATAGCCCTCCGCATGCCCCCTGAGCAATTCCTCTTTCGCCCTGTCCCGTATCTGAGAATATCCCAGTTCCTGTCCGTTCAGCCAATAGGAGAAGGCCCCCTCCTGGATTTTGGGCAGGATGGTTTCAATCGCTTTCCTCCCCATTTCCGCATTCTTTTGTACCTCTCTCAAAACCGCCGCGTCATCACTTTTCATCTCGTCCCTCGTTTCTGCACGGTTTTTAAAAAAAACGGTTCTGCTGCCACCGCACAGGCGCAGCCCGCTTCGGCATTCTCGGGCAAGGGGCCCCTTTGCTTGCCAGCCATCCGCTATCAACGCAAGGACGGCTCCCCATCCTTTTTCATTCGGCAGGTGATGCATTTTCCGACCGAATTAAAAAGAGAGAATGCCTGTTATCACAAGCATTCCCTTTGTTTCTTTTTTTATTCTTCTGCTTACCGCCCACATAACGCAGGCCTTACGGCAAGGAACATCCGGATAAAACGGAATTATTTCAGAACCTCCGTTTTAATATAGCCAACTTCTCCATTGAAACGAACCTTAGTCCAGCCATCCGCCTGTTTCATGAGGATCTCCACCTCATCTCCGGAATATCCAACACCCAGCCGGTCCGCCGTTTCGCTGGCAGATTTGCGGATATTCACCGTGGTGGTCAGACGATACGTTCCGCTGTTTGGAACAGATACGCTGTCCGCCTCTCCAGCCGCCGTATCTTCGGAAGAGGCCGTATCCTCAGAAGATGCTGTATCTTCGGAGGCCTCGCTGCTTTCCTGTTCAGAAGCATCCGCCACTTCCTGACCATCTGCCGCATCGGAAACTTCAGCCAGGAATTCCGTTTTGATATATGCTTCCTGTCCGTCATATTCAACCCTGGACCAGCCATTGGCTTTATTCTCAAGAAGCGCAAACTGATCGCCCACCTGAGCCTTTCCCAGGACATCCGCCGTTTCGCTGTCAGACTTACGGATATTGACCACATCTGTAGCCTCCACAGTAGAAGCCGTACCTGACGCCTCGCCCGCATCCGCGCTCTGCGTCTCTTCTGCAGCCGCCGCACCGGCGGTGTCAGTCTCCGCAGTGGTATCCGTCTCTGCAGCAGTCTCCGTCTCTGCGCTGGCAAGCGCATCTGATACCGCCGTCTTCAGATCATCCGACAGCTGCGTCAAAAAGGCCGCCAATTCCGCATTCTCAGTCACGGTTTCATTATACTCCACCTGGACGCGGTTAAACAGTTCTACCACATCATCCTGCTTTGTAACATTGATGCGGTATTCCTTCATCTCCTCATCCTGGCTGCAGTCATGAATGTAGTATTCCCCCTCTTCATTCTTGCAGACCACGAACGTGTTCAGACCGCAGACCTTCTGGTCTATATCACGAAACTTTGCATAGTAGCTCGCATATACCACATAGGAATCCTCCTGCGGTCCCGGCTTGGTATAGCAGTTAATGTCCTCATACCCTTCCAGATACTTGCTCTTCTCCTGTATCTGCAGCAGTTCCGTCTGTTCGGAATAATCCTTAATCGTATTGATCGTATCAATATCCCCGGCTGCAGCTGCCTGATAGTACTGTTCAATCAGCGCATTAATCTCGGGATAAGCATTCTCTTCCAGCGGAACATCCTGCACTTCAGCCTGCGCCGCGGATTGTGTCGCTTCCGTGGATGCCTCTGTTCCGGCTGCGGCTGCGGCATTTCCTGACGAAGCGCTCCCTCTGCCGATCAAAGCGCCCAACGCGATGCCAATCCCCAGGAGCACCACCGCAGCGCCGATCACAATTGCAAAACTCTTTTTATTCTTCTTCAGCAGCTGCACGACTTCACTCCACAGAGACTGCTGAGGCGTTCCTTCTTCGGATGTTTTCTTCTGTTCTTCGCTCAATTTCACACCTTCTTTACTAAATAAAAACTGCCAAAAGCTCCAGAATCGAATCCATTCCCATGCACAATCGCGGCAGGCCATGGAGCGACACTCCCGACAGAAAGCTTCCTTTCTCCGCTCTTTTCCTTGTTCACAGGAATAAAAAATGCACCCGGCAGGAATCGAACCTGCATTAAAGGCGTCGGAGGCCTCCGTTCTATCCATTAGACTACGGGTGCAATGCTGTAAAGCATCTCAGTATGATATGATGCGAATTATTACAAATTTGTTACGCGCATCATCTTGACCTATAATAGCACAACTTTTTCCTGCTGTCCAGTCCAGTTTTATATTTTTTTGTTTATCGGTTCATGCCCGCTCCCCTTCAAGGGAATGGAATCCCCTCCTTCCGGCCGGAAGGAGGGGCGCATTTTCCCCGAAAGAGCTGTTCGTCACCCGAAAAATTCCTTTTCCAGAAGCTGTATATATTTTTCCAACTTTCCTTTTCCTTCTAGATAGGTCAGAAGCGTATAACGGGCCTTGGACTTAGCTGCATGACGAAGGCTTTCCCCCAGCATCTCCTTCGTGATCTGCAGTGTTTCAAAGGAACTGTAACCACGCATTTTATTCAAATATGCCTGAATCTGCTCGAAGGAAGGCATATCCTCATAGGGCGGAAGATTCTCTTCCTTTTCCGCCAATTCATAAAGCTTGGCCATAACAAGGGTTCCAAGCCCCACATAATTGCCGTGCAAAAAGCGATTATTGCCTGAGTTGACCGCAGCCACTTCCCAGCAATGCGCGATTCTGTGTTCTCCACCGGCAGCGGGGCGGGAAATTCCATACATGCTGATGGTCACGCCGGAAAGGACCAGCGCATTGGCGATTGCAAGAAGGACCTTTTCGTCCCCGTCAAACAGCCGGTCCGCCTCTTTTATACATTCACTGACAGCGGACGTCACCAGGCCTGCAATATAAGGGCAGAAATATTCTCCTGTCTCCCGCTCTGATAATTGCCAGTCCCGGATCGCAATATATTTTCCCAGGACATCGCAGAATCCAGCCGCGAGCATCATTTCGGGCGCGGTGCGCATCAATTCCGTGTCGCACAATATTCCGTAAGGAGATTGAAGCGGTACGGAAATCTTATCCCCATCCACCAAAACGGCGGAGGTAGCGGAAGCATAGCCGTCCATGGACGGGGCCGTTCCTATAATCACATAGGGAATATGGCACCTGGTGCTTATCACCCGGGAAAGATCGTTCATGGTTCCGGAACCGATGGTAACGATCAGATCCGTATCCTGCGGAAGATGAATCAACATGTTGCCGATTAATTTTTCATCCAAAACCTGATGTGTCGTTCCATGATATGCAAACACATGCCTGACCACCTGGCAGCCCGCTTCCTGCAAATAAGCAGTCACCTTCTCTTCCGCCAGCGGCATTGTATTTGCATCCCCTATCAGAAAAACTTTCTTTCCCCCAAAATCCCTCAATATATCAGACAGTTTGGAAAGAATACCCGTTCCCGTATAAATATATCTGATAGGAACAGTATGGGTATGGCCGCATTGACATTGGATCTGAAAGTTCGCAAAAGAAGAGACATCTCTTTCATTTCGCGCGTTCATTGTAACCCCCTCCTTGATGAATCGTTTGTTCTGTCAGAACGGGCAGGATCCGCCCTTCCGGCATCGGCATCAGTATAGCATTATGGCAGGCAAAGGTCAATGCGGCCATCCTGTTCATTCCAGGCCATAATGCTGTAAACGCTTCTGCCGCGGATGCCAAAACCACTTCATCCGGAGCCTCCTGTGCAAATACTTACAGAAGCCGTATCATCCCGCTTCTGCCATCATAATAATATACATCATCCGACAGATACTCTTCTTCGGACACATACTTGGTCCCATTGACTTCCCGTACGATTTCTCCCAGCCGAGCCGCTTCTTCCTGTCCGGTATCCGCCAGCAGAATCACCTCATGAACCGAACTGGGAAGGAGAAAAAAGCAGCGTCTTTCCGTTCCGGACAAAGCTTCCAGCAATCCCGGATACAGCAAAGCGGCAGCTCCATAAAAATGCTGCGTATTGGTGAGGATATAGATCTGTCCGCCCTTCTCTTCCATCTGTTCCCGCAGCATGGTTCGGCTCTCTTCTTCCACGAGTTCTTCAATATGCATCAATTCCGGGCGCAGGATCCTGGGCATATTCTCCCTGGCATCTCTAAACAGCCTCTCCTTCTCTATCTTCCATCTCTCGATGTGTTCCTGTGTGATCACAATACAGCCGCAGCCAAATTCATCTCCCATCAGAATACAGCAGGCGATGACTGCCAGATTCAGGTATGGCTGATACGGTGCACGGCTAAGAAGCGTCTCATTCCTTTCCCGGTTAACCAACCTGCACGCCAGACGTGTTTTTACCTGTTCATAATCCAGAAAAAAATCCATATTAAGCGTCTTCGCCGGACGATTCTCTTCATAGATGCGGATCAGTTCGCGCACCGTCTCTCCCATGGTTTTGCCGTTTTCATATTCTTCATAAAAACCTTCCAGATAGACCGTAACCGCTATGTCATTATTCGGATCCATGAAAATCAGCCCGGTCAGTTCCACACCATTGTTTTTCTGCATGTTCTGTGCATCAATCTGAAGTTCCTCTCCGAAATAATCCTGGAGGGCATGCTTCATCTTTTGCGTAAACTCTTCAAATGTCATATCGTTTCCTTTCTTTTGTAGATGGGTATTTGTCACGACGGATTCTCCTGCTTATCCGGAGCAATCCCAAGAAATGGTTGCCCGCTTAAAGATGGCCGTTTGGCCTTTGCCGCGGGGAAAGCAGTTTTGTATCCAGACGTCACAAAACCGCTGCACACATCCGGAGCCAGACACGCTCCGGCATAGAAATAAAAATGGAATTCCAAACAATGGCTGTCGCACGCATCCCATTGTTTCATCAAATCTCCGCCTCAGCGCACATGCATCCTGGCATGCTGTCCTTCTCCGCATACCCATTGGCGCATGCTGGCGGGAATAAAAAAAGACAACAAAATCCCACATCCACTATGTTGCATAGTATGTGGGATTTTTATTGTCTTATAGGCTAAGCGCTAAAAAATATTACAGATGATTTCTTATGCTCTGGACAGATACTCGCCTGTTCTGGTATCGATCTTGATCTTATCACCCTGGTTAACAAACAGCGGAACAGAAACCACTGCACCCGTCTCAACCGTAGCAGGTTTGGACGCACCCGTAGCGGTATCTCCCTTAAATCCGGGCTCCGTTTCGGTAATCTCAAGTTCTACGAACAGCGGAGGTTCTACGGTGAATACGCTTCCGTTATAGGAGCAGACCTTACAGATCTCGTTCTCCTTTACAAACTTCAGAGCATCGCCAACTGTCTCCGCATTCAGGGAAATCTGATCATAGTTTTCCATATCCATAAAGGTAAACAGATCCCCATCCGCATACAAATACTGCATATCTTTTCTATCGATTCGTGCCTGCGGGAATTTCTCAGTAGGACGGAATGTTTTCTCCACAACACCGCCGTTAATGATGTTCTTCAGCTTCGTCCTTACAAAAGCGGCTCCCTTTCCGGGTTTTACATGCTGGAATTCAATTATCTGATAAACATTGCCTTCTACTTCGATCGTAACACCATTTCTGAAATCGCCTGCAGAAATCATAAAAAATCTTCCTCCTAATAATTCACGTTTAATTCCCTACTAGTTTATAATAAAAAATTATATATTTCAACTCTTTTTTGCAAAAAGTGGCCGAACTTGCAGGCTATCAGCGCCGGGATGCGTGGGAAACGGCATAGTCGATCGCCTGCAGATAGCCGTCAAGTCCCTGGCCGTAGATCTGTTTGTCGCAGACAGGCGCAGTTACCGATATCTTTCGGAAGTCCTCTCTTTGGGTGATATCGGAAATATGGATCTCCACCTTGGGGACGGTGATGCTTTCCAGGGCGTCACGGATCGCATAGCTGTAGTGTGTAAAAGCTCCCGGGTTGATCACGATCCCTTCCGTCCCGTCAAAATAAGCTTCCTGGATCCTGTCGATGATCGCCCCTTCGTGATTGCTCTGAAAGACTTCGATGGCATGCCCTTCCTTCTCTCCCTTTTTCTTCAGCATATCCAAAAGGAAGGCATAGTCCTGCTTTCCGTACACATTCGTATCGCGTATTCCTAGGAAGTTCAGATTGGGGCCGTTAATCACCAGAATTTTCATATGCCTCCACCTTCCTTTCTATCTCTTCCAAAATCTCTTCAAATGCTTTTCCATCTACATCCACAATTACATCGGCCGCATCTTCGTAGAGCGGTGCGCGCAGCAAAATCAGCCTGCGGATCTCCGCCTCTGGATCCGGACGGCGCAGAAGCGGCCGGGTGGTATCCCCCTTCAGCCGGCCATAGACAGTCTCCGGCCTTATCCGCAGCCACACAACGGTGCCCAGTTCCTTCAGCAGCGGTCGGTTCACCTCCCGCATGGGAAGCCCTCCACCTGTAGAAATCACCTGCTTTATTCCTTTTTTTTTCAATTCTCGCAGTGTTTGCGTCTCCATCATGCGAAAGGCTTCTTCTCCCTGTCCGGCAAAAATCTCCGAGACGCTCATACCCTGTTCTCTTTCAATCCATTTATCCGTATCAAGAAAGGGACGGCGCAGCCGGTAAGACAGTTTCATTCCCATGGTAGATTTGCCGCTTCCCATAAAACCGATCAGAAGGATGCTCCCTTTGGGTTCAGCATTCATTTCTTTCCAATTCCTTTTCCATTTGTTCATAACAAGCAAGCGCCTGTTCTTCCGTTATCTTTTTCCCGGTCCACCTTTCATAAGACTCCACCCCCTGATAAAGCAGCATTTTCAGGCCGCCTGCCGTCTTTCCTCCGGCCATCCTGACCAAGCGCATGAACTTCGTCTCCGCAGGCCTATAGATCAGGTCAAACCCCGTATGGATCAGCTCATAGAACCGCGCATCCTCGATAACCGCTTTTTCCGTATCCGGCGCCAGTCCCACAGAAGTGCCCTGGATTGCGAGATAACGCCTGCCTGTCAGCTCTCCCCAGGCCGCAAGGGGCATGGGACGGATACATTCCTGCCGCATGACGGCGTTCACCTCGTTCGCTACGGCCTGCGCCCTCTCCAGGCTGCGATTCAAAAGATATACCTTCTTTGCACCCTTTTTCGCGCATAGAAACGCCGCCGCCCTGGAGGCGCCGCCGGCTCCAAGCAGAAGGATCTCTTCTCCTTCCACTTGTATTCCTTCAGAAAGCAGGGCCCGGTAGAGTCCCGGAAGGTCTGTATTATATCCCCTATATCCTTTTTCTGTGCGCACCAGGGTATTAACCGCGCCGATCATGGCCGCTTCCTCGTCCACCCCATCCAGATAGGGAAGCACCTCGCTCTTGTGCGGCACCGTCACATTCAGCCCCAATACATTGAGGGCGAACGCCCCTTTTAACGCATCTTCGACCCGTTCCTTCTCCACACGGAAGGGCACATAAATCAGATTTTCTCCCGTCATGCGGGCGAGCGTGTTATGTATGACCGGAGAGAGCGTATGCTCCACCGGGTTTCCGATCAGGCCGCAGACTGCAGTTTTTCCGTCTACCATTCCTATCACCTTCTTCAGCCTTTCCGATTGTCTCTGCTTTTTGCGCATTTCTTCTGATAAAAATATAAAACCACCCGTTCCAGATACCGTTTCAAGACGATCTGTATCTCTTCTTTCGGATCGATCGGCTTCACCAGAATGCTATAGATGCCCGCATTCCTGGCTCCCCACACATCCGTGAAGAGCTGATCTCCCACAAAGAAAGTGGTTCGCGTATCTGTACCCATTTCTTCCATTGCTTTCCGGTAGTTCTTCACTCCGGGCTTTCCAGCCTTATGGATATAGCGCACATGTACTTCATCATTGAACATTTTTACTCTGGGTTCCTTGTTATTGGACAGGAGCATGCAGTCATATCCGATCGCTTTCAGGCGCAGGAACAGCTCCTTGCTTCGCTCATCCGCCGGCGCCCCATGGGGAACCAGCGTATTGTCTATATCGAAAATGATCCCTCTGTAGCCCTTTTGGTAGAGCCCTTCATAATCGATGGCATAGGCGCTCTCCACATATGCGTCCGGATAAAATCTCTCCAGCATTTATTCTTCTCCTTCCGCCTGAATATCCGCCGCCTCCAGCAGCATCTTCGTATAGGGATGCTTTGGATGAAAATAAACTTCATCCACCTCTCCGCTCTCCACGATCCGGCCGTCCTTCATGACCATCACGCGCTGGCTCATCTGATATACCACGCGCATATCGTGAGAGATAAATAAGATGGACAGCCCCATTTCTTTCTGAATCTCCTGCAGCAGTTCCAGGATCTGGGCCTGGATGGTCACATCTAGCGCAGATACCGGCTCATCAGCGATCAGCAGCTTCGGTTCCAGCATCAGGCTCTCCGCTATGCATACCCGCTGGCGCTGCCCTCCGGAAAGCTGCCGTGGATAGCGCTCCGCGATTTTCTCTTCCAGCCCCACCCGTTCCAGCATCCGGGCCACCTTACGCCTGCGTTCCGTTCGTCCCAGTTTCGTATTCAGCTTCAGCGGCTCTTCCAGAATCCACCCCACTTTTTTTGATGGATTCAAAGAACTATAGGGATCCTGGAAAATCATCTGCGCCCGCTCCGCCTGGTTTTGTATTCTGCCATCATATCTGGGAAGCAGGCCCAGAATCGCGCGGGAAAGTGTGGATTTTCCGCATCCGCTCTCCCCCACCAGCCCCAGGACTTCGCCTTCCCCTATGGAAAAGGAAACTCCTTTGAGCACATGCAGATCTTCTTTTGCGCCAAACAGCTTTCCTGTATCCTGAAAATAGGAGACATTCAGATCCTCCACTTCAAGGATCGGAGCAAAATCGGGATGCACGCATTTTTCTTTCTCTCCCGCCTCTTCCTTCTCTCGTTCCGATCCGTCAGCCGTGTCTTCTTTTTCTGCTCTGTGTATACAATCCGGAATCGCAGCGATCAGTTTTTGGGTATATTCCTGCTTGGGATGATAGAAGACTTCATCGATCTCTCCCTCTTCCACAATCCGGCCGTCTTTCATCACCACAACTCTGTCGCACAGCCGTTTCACCAAGCTCAAGTCATGGGAAATGAACAGAATAGCGGTCTTCTTTTCCCGGTTCAGCTTTTTCAGCAGCCGTACAATGGCAAGCTGAATCGTCACGTCCAGGGCTGTAGTTGGCTCATCCGCAATCAGAAGCGCAGGCTCGCAGATCATTGCTGCCGCGATCATCACACGCTGCCTCTGTCCCCCCGATATCTGGTGGGGATAGGACGCATAGATCCGTTCCGGTTCGTCCAGTTCCACGGCTTTAAGCATTTCAATCGCCCGCTTTCTGCGCTCTTCCTTGTCCATTTCCGGCCGGTGTATACGCAGGCTTTCTTCCACCTGCCAGCCTATCCGATATGCCGGGTTTAACGAGGTCATCGGCTCCTGAAACACAATCCCGATCTCATTTCCCTGAAGGCTGCGCAGTTGGCTTCGGGGACAGGTCAACAGATCCATACCTCGAAAGAGGATCTGGCCCGTTTTACGCAGGTCATGGCGCCGCAGCAAGCCAGCCACTCCAAGCGCCGTCATGGATTTGCCCGAACCGGATTCTCCCACCAGGCCGACGATATCCCCTTCTTCCATATGCAGATTCAGATGATGAACCACTGTTTCAGGCAACAGATGGTCAGAAAATACCAGATTTAAATCGATCACATCCAGCATGCACATTCCTCCTGTCATGCATCCACGGCCACAGCCAAAGTGATTCAAAGTCTTTCCTTCTATGCCCCACGCTTCTTCAGCCCATCAGAAAGCAGGCTGAATCCCAGCACCATCAGAACGATCATCAGCCCTGGGAAAAGGGCCAGCCCTGGGGCAGTGAACAGATAACTCTGCGACTCTGACAGCATCCATCCCAGGCTGGAATCCGGCGGCTGCACACCTACCCCCAGATAGCTCATGCCCGCCTCCGCCAGAACCGCATTGTTGAAGCCGATCATCACTGCCGGAAGAAGCACGGGCACCGTATTGGGCAGAATGTGGACAAACATGATGCGCAGATGCCCCGCTCCCGCCAGCCGGGCCAGCTTGACGTAGTCCATATTCTTGCAGCGGATGAATTCTCCCCGCACAATCCTCGCAAAGCTGGGAATAAAAGCGATGCCCAGCGCAATGACCACATTTCCCGCCCCCGGGCCAAGGAGACTGATGAACACCAATGCAAGCAAAATGCTCGGGAACGCAAACACAACATCGTTCACGCGCATCAGTACTTCATCCAGCAAGCCGCCGAAATATCCGGTAAACGCCCCGAGCAAAATACCGCAGAAAGTCCCGATCGCCACTGTAGCGACCGCAATCAGCAACGTGGTTCTGCTTCCCGTCATCACGCGGCTTAAGATATCCCTGCCGAAATTGTCGCAGCCAAATGGATGCGCCAGGCTCGGGCCGGCAAATCTGGCCGTCTCGTCCATGGCAGAAGGATCATAGGGCGTATAAAAAATGCCCACCAAAACGAGCAGGAGAACCAGCCCCGTCAGGATACTCCCCAGAATCAGATTCCCATTTTTTTTCTTCATAACAAGCCTCCATCCCTTATTCCGGAGCCAGCGCACCCATCAGCGCACCCGGATCCTGGGATCGACTTTTTTGTAAATATAGTCCACCAGGAAATTGATAAATATAATAAAAAAAGCGAGCAGGACAATAATCGCCTCCACTACCGGATAATCCCGGTTTGAAATGGAGGACAACAAAATTCTTCCCAGGCCGGGAATGCTGAAAACCTGTTCCACAACGATGCTGCCCGCTATCATATCAGACAGCGTCATACCCAGAAAAGTGATCACCGGAATCATCGCATTTTTCAGCAGATGCCGGTACATCACCTCTTTGGTGCTGTTCCCTCTGCTATATGCGGTTCTGGCATATTCCTTTCCCATCTCCTCCACCAGACAGCTGCGCAGCAGCTTTACCGTCATGGCCGCCTTGGGCAGAGCGATCGCCAGTGCAGGAAAAAAGAGATAACCGATAAACCCGGGAATGCTCTGGGTATAAGAAACGTATCCGCCAGGCGTAAACAGCCTGAAGATCAGTCCAAAGATCAGCGTAATCAGGATTCCGGAAAAGAAAGGCGGAATCGCCATGATGATCTGATTGACGGACATGATGCACATGTCCACAGGGCTTCCCTCATGCTTCGCCGTATATAATCCCAGCGGAATCGAAAGCACCAGCATGATCAGGAAAGCCATCAGCGTGAGCGTAAGGGTAATGGGGATTTTATCCGCCACCATCTCAGTAACGGGCATGCTATAGCTGTAAGAAGTTCCCATATCCCCGCGGAGCATTCCCAGCGCCCACTCCCCGAAGCGCACCAGAAAAGGACGGTTCAGCCCCATTTCCTCCCGCAGCGCTTCCACGCGTTCGGGTGTGGCCTCCGTTCCAAGCCTGGCAGTGGCTGGGTCTCCTGGAATCACTGTGAAAGCCAGGAATACCAGAAAAGCCACCGCCAGAAGGGTCAGGATCATCGCGATCAATTTTTGAATGAGTGTTTTCACCTCTATTCCTCCACGATATAGAGTTTGGACACGTCCTGTACATAGAGCGGATAGAATTCATATCCCGCATACCTTTTGTTCAATGCCACGAGCTGGGGAAGATCCTGGATGTAAACATTGGCCGCATGCTCGGCAAGAAGCGTTTCACACTCCTTATAAGCTGCCGTTTTCTCCTCATCATCCACCGCTGCTACCGCCCTCGCGTAGGCCGCATCGTAATCTTCATTGCTGAAATTGATGAAATTGTTGGAAGCGTCTGACACAAAACGGGAAAGCAGGGCATTGGCAGTCAGACTGGAAGCGTCTACTCCTACCACTGTGGCCTCGTAGTTTCTTCCCGAATATACCTCGGACAGCCAGGTTTCCCACTCCACAAGTTCAATTTCAGCGGTTACCCCGATATTCTTCAGCTGTTCAACAAGAACCTGGGCAGTATCTATATGCTGCTGATAGTTGGAAGGAACCGTCATGGTAAATGTAAATCCATCCGGATAGCCGGCCTCCGCCAGCAATTCCTTCGCTTTATCAAAATCCTGGTTATACATGTCGTTCAGTTCCGGCATGTAATATTTGGAAAAGGCAGGGAACATGCTGCTGCCGATCTCTGTTCCTTTTCCATTTGAGATCAGATCCATAATCCCCTGTGGATCCACAGCGTAGCAAAGCGCCTGACGCACTCTTTCATCATTAAAAGGCTCCACTGCATTGTTCAGATACAGGGCCTGCACCAGATTCATCGTCCCCTCCAGAATCTGATACTGTTCTCCCAGCTGAGCCGCCTGCGCTGTCGTCACCCGTGCAAACATATCAATGGAACCGCCCTGCAGATCCATCACAATGGAGTCCGCATTCGCACATACCTTAAAGGTAACATGTTCGATATTGGCAGGCGTTCCCCAATAATCGTCAAACTTTTCAACCACAAAATTCTCCTGGGGGGAACGGGATACATATTTGTAAGGGCCCGTTCCGATCGGATTGGTATCCGGATTTTCATTGGAAGCAGGAATGATCGCTTCCGTCATATAGGCCAAAAACTCCGTGTCAGGGCCATCCAAAACCACTTCCACCGTTTTCTCATCCAGAATGTTCACGCTCTGAATATGAGAATACGCCTCTACCAACGGGGCTCCATTCGTGGTATCGGCGCATCTGTCTATCGAATACTTCACGTCTTCTGCCGTCACCGTGCTACCGTCATGGAACTTTACCCCGTCCCTCAGTGTGAAGGTATAGGTGGTCGCATCCTCTGAAATCGAATAGTCGCTGGCAACCGCCGGCTGCAGCGCACCGCTGCTGTCGGGCTTGACAAGACCTTCATAAAGATTGAACAATACCTCTTCTGTTCCTGCCGCCACCGCTTTGTGAGGGTCAAGACTGTCTTCAATATCCTGAGGTATCCCAATCGTGATCTGAGAAGAGTTCTCACCTGCCTTATCACCTGAGCATGCGCTCAGTGCAATAGTTAGTGCTCCGCACACCAAAGTCAAAAGGAACCTTTTAAAAGCTTTTGTCTTCATGTGATGTGTTTTCCTTTCTCTCTCAGCACTTTTACGTCTCCGCGTGAAAGTACTTTTCTTTATTTAGTTTTACCGCACTATTGTATACGGTATGCCCATAAATTGCAAGTAAAAAATTGGAACCTGGCGTCACCCTATGAATTGCCAGCTCCCATCACCTTCTTCAGTTCATCCATGAACGTATTGATGTCTTTGAACTCCCGGTATACGGAAGCGAACCGGACATAGGCGACCGCATCCAGATCTTTAAGCTTGTCCATCACCAGTTCTCCGATCACCTGGCTTGGAATCTCTTTTTCCTCTTTATTAAAAACTTCCGTCTCCACATCATCCACCAGCTTCGTGATCTGATTCGCGCTCACCGGCCGTTTATGGCAGG
>ERZ826396.1102-NODE-1102-length-32476-cov-5.304124_pt1 | contig 32476 bp, 27 predicted proteins | sample MGYA00519926_ERZ826396 | MGnify/ENA primary metagenome ERZ826396 (study PRJEB31778, sample SAMEA3449230) | human gut metagenome | biome: human gut; feature: human-associated habitat; material: faeces | place: United Kingdom | collected 2010/2012 ... | reverse complement strand
TTCAATGCTTTTTTCTTTATCCATCCCGGAGCTTTCCGGTAAAGCCAGATTAACACATCCAACGGGAAAGTTCAAGTCTTGCATTGCGCCCATCATTCTGCGGTGCTACAATAATAACATATAAGATATTTCATCAAATTTTCCAAACAGGAAATCAGATTGGAGGACATTATGAGCAGAAAAGTAGTACTGGCCGGCGCATGCAGAACGGCCATAGGCGTTATGGGCGGAGCGCTTTCCAGCATTCCGGCTGCTGATCTTGGGACTATCGTAATTAAAGAGGCGTTGAACCGTGCAGGGGTAAAACCTGAAATGGTTGACGAGGTGTATATGGGCTGTGTGCTTCAAGCAGGGCAGGGGCAGAATGTAGCCAGGCAGGCTGCCATCCATGCCGGGATTCCGGTAGAAGTGCCTGCTACCACCGTCAATGTCCTGTGCGGTTCTGGGCTGCACTGTGTAAACCTTGCTGCAAAGCTGATTGCCAGCGGCGATGCCGATATCATTGTAGCAGGCGGTACTGAAAGCATGTCTCGTGCCCCTTACTTGGTTCAGCAGGGTCGGTATGGCTATCGCATGGGGAACGCCCCTCTGGAAGATGCCTTGCTGAAAGATGCTCTCACCGATGCATTCTATGGTTATCACATGGGCATGACTGCCGAGAATATTTGCGAGCAGTGGGGGCTAACAAGAGAACAGCTGGACGCTTTCGCTGCCAACAGCCAGCAGAAATGTGAAGCCGCCATGAATGAAGGCCGCTTTAAAGAAGAAATCGTTCCTGTAGAAGTGAAGACCAAGAAGAGCACTGTCATTGTGGATACGGACGAAGGCCCCAGAAAAGGGGTAACCGTAGAAAGCCTGTCCAAATTAAAACCTGCTTTCAAAAAAGATGGCGGGCTTGTAACTGCCGGAAATGCCTCAGGTATAAATGACGGGGCTGCTGCCATCATCGTCATGAGCGAAGAGAAGGCAAAGGAACTGGGCATCACTCCCATGGCCACCTGGATTGCCGGAGAGCTGGCAGGTGTGGATCCTTCCATCATGGGAATTGGCCCTGTGGCCGCTACAAGAAAAGTAATGAAAAAGACCGGCATGGAAATCGGTGATTTCGATCTGATTGAAGCGAACGAAGCGTTTGCTGCACAGTCCGTGGCAGTAGGGCATGACCTCGGATTCGATCTGAATAAGCTGAACGTGAACGGCGGTGCCATCGCCCTCGGCCATCCCGTAGGCTGTTCCGGCTGTCGGATTCTGGTAACTCTTCTGTATGAAATGCGCAGGCGCGATGCCAAGACCGGACTCGCCACTCTCTGTGTGGGCGGCGGAATGGGGTGCGCTGCAGTAGTCAAAAGAGATTAAATACAAGGAGTACAATCCTCTCAAAAAAAGCGCCTGTCCCACCGGGATTCCTTTCCGGCAGGGGCAGGCTTTTTTATTCCGACCGCTATTTTGCCGCGGGAAAGCTGTCCCCGAATTCATATTTCGGAGGGATCAGCTTGCTGATCGGCATCTTTATATTATTGTTAATCACTGTCATCAAAACTTTAAGGGCTGTTTCTCCCGTATCCGCCATCGAATTGCCAATCATCGTGACAGATGGGCTGATATGCTTGAGCATAGGATTCAAGCCAAAGGCGACAACTGCCATCTCCTCAGGGATACGCAGTCCGGAGCCTTTGAATTGAATCATGGCTCCCAATGCCAAAGAATCCAACATAATAAACAGCCCTTCAGGCCGTTCCTTCATTTCCAGGAAACGCTTGGCACATTCATATCCATTTTCCATGTCCATCCGATCGCCTTTAACGATCCATTCACGCCGTACTTCAATTCCGCGTTCCCTGCATTCATTAAGAAAACCCAGCTCTCTCAATCCTACGCCCACGGTTCCCACATCCGCGCCCATCACTCCGGCCGTATGAAAACCTCTTCCGGCAAATAAACGTGCGCACTCAGCCCCCACTTCATAACCGTCCACATACACACTGCTGTATTTATTGCTGGGCCGGTTCACCACGAGCGGCACATCTAGTTCTTCTCCGTTAAGGAACTCCAGATCCGTAGCGGCTGCTCCCATAATCAGAATTCCACTGTACTTTTTTAGGTTCATGCTGTCTCTTAATTCAGAAAGATATCCGTTTTTGAACATTTTTACCATGAACTCTACCGGATATTGATTCTCCTCCACAGCTCGGAATAGGCCAGAAAAATACCTTCCCATTGTATCCTCTACAAAATTTTCATTCCAGAATACTGCCACAATCTGCCCTTCCTGTCCATCAGATGTCGCTCCGCGCAAGCGTCTTGCATAGATATTGGGATGATAATTCATCTCGCGCGCAGTCTCCAGAATTCTTTGCTGAGATTCTTTAGAAATACGCATCTCATCCCCCCGGCCATTCAGAACAATCGATACGGTGCTCTGAGACATTCCTACCCGCTCCGCAATCTGTTTAATCTGTACAGTAGCCGCCCTTTTTGCCATTTTCTCTCTCCATTTATTGTTTCTGACACAACAGTTTATCCGGAATCGATCCGCCATCGTCAAATGATCTTCTATATACTGTCCATACTTTATCATATCTAGGTCAAAATCTCAAGGCGTTCCTCGCCTGCGTTCCTCGCCTGCCTTCCTACCTATACAGATGGACATTTTGACCGTTTCATTGAGCCATATGCTGCCCTGTCGCTTTATATTAACGCATGCAACCGCTGCTCCTTCCCCCTTCAACAGGGAGCCGTTTCAACGGCAACCATTCATCTAACGACTTATGGATACACAAATCCCACATTTCAAAATCATGATCCATATCCGGAAGCAAATGATAACGAACAGGAATTCCCATTTTTTTCAGAATTTCCACGTCTTTTTCCATCCGTCCACGAATAAATTCTTTCTCTCCACAGGCAAGCTGGAGTTCCGGCAGCCTTTCTCCTCTCTCCAGCGCCTGTTCGGCCGCACAGCGGATATCAAAACGCGAACCCGGTATCCCTTCTGCATCCCCAAAAGATGTATTGTAAAGCCGGAAATTGTTCCTGAAATGTTCTCCTAGCAATTCTTCCTGTAAAGTCCGTGTATCTAATGTCATACCGATTCCACCTGAAATGTCAATGCAGGCGCGGAAACTTTGCGGATGCAACAGAGCAGTTCCCAACGCCACATTCCCACCCATTGCATAACCTACAATGAAGCGGTCTTCACGTTCCACTGCGGCAGCAAATAAAGACTGCATCACACTTGGAAGTTCCAACGCCAGAAAACTTTGATAATTCACCCCATATTCCGTATCTACACCAAAGGAATTCGTCAGATTCGGCGTTACCAGCATCACATGGTTCTTCTGGGCATATCTCTCCGCATTCGTATAACGATAAGTCAACGTATCATCGTCTCCACCTCCATGAATCAAATATACTGTCTGAAATCTCATTCCCGGTTCATATATCCCCTGCCCCTTCTCCGCCTTTTCCTTCATATAACTATACCGGTCAGTAGGATATACAACGGATACATCCACATACCTTCCAAGTTCTTGGCTTCTGAAGTTAAATCTAAGATATCCCATCCTTTTACTCCTTTCACACGGATACGTTGCTGTAACAGGCCATCTTTTTAACCATTCATACTGGCTTCCCGCTTCTTTAAATACAGAAAAAAGAATCCGTCTTTCGCTCTGTATTAAAACAGGAGAGGAAGTTTTCCCTCTCCTGCCTTTTCTCAATCCTAGCTTTCTGTGCAGAAACCCAATCATTCTCCATACTCATCCGCAATAATCTTATCCGCTTCCACCTGGCAGTCTTCCAAAACAGTCGTAGTGTCTTCATCAAAAGTCATCGTATTGAAAAACTGCATCAGCGGCCCATTCAGGATATCTGACCAACACCTGAAATTACCAGGCGCTACAGAATCCATGCAGTACTCCGGATCCGTAATTGTAATAGCGCTCATGCGCTCATTGTTCTGATATCCTTCGCTGTCTGCCACAGGAATATAGTAGGTAGGATATCCAATCCTGTCAGACCAAGCATATACAGCCGTATCCTCTACCGCATCCCCGTCATTTCCAGTATGCCACCAGGAAATAAAACGTTCCGCCGCCAAAGCTTCCTCCTCACTGGCCGAACTCGTAATCATGAAACACTGTGTATTGGAGGGCGCTTGCTTACCGCCTTCTGGCGTTTCAATAAGTGTAGTGACTCCATAGTTCACATCGTAAGCATTCAGGTCTGCCATCAGCCAGGCTCCTGTGATATACAGGCCAAGCTGATTAGAAACAAACATCGTATCCATGTCGGATTCTGTCGGGTTAGAACCATTGTCAAATTGCAGTTTGAACCAGTTCACAAAATCCAAATATCCCTGATTGCCCGCAAAGTTCGCCTGCCAGCTGCCATCTTCATTCTGTGTAATCTGCAGACCGCCAAACATCTGCATAATGCACGCATTAGCGCCTACATTACCATAGCTTAAACCGGAACCATATATATGATTGTCCGCATCTGTAAGTTGCGAAGCCATCTGTGTCCACTCGTCGTAAGTGGCCGGAGGCGTCTCTGGATCCAGTCCTGCCTGTTCAAACAGATCTTTATTCCAATACATCACATAAGAACTAATTTGGAAAGGAATTCCATATAATCCATCATCCGTAGAAAGAGAATCCAGGTAGGAAGATACGAAATCCTCTTCCTTCAGATCCGTATTTTCCCAAATTTCGTCCAGCTTTCTCAGTTTTCCTTCATAATCGTACTTGTTCGATGCATTTCCCAAAATCAGTGCAGGCGCCGCATCCGCTGCCATCGCTGTCGTAATCTTATCTCCAAATTCTGAGGACATGTCCATCTCAACAGTAATATTCCATTTATTTGTCTCATTGAACTTGTCTACATATTCCGTCAGGACCTGACCATCTGAACCGGTCCAGCTATTCCAGAACTGGATAGTAATGGGTTCGTATTCCTCTGCATCTTCCCCTGCTGCCGCTTGTTCCGCTCCGGAAGCAGTCCCTCCACCCGTCTGTGTATCCGCCGTGCCAGAAGCACTCTGATCGCTTCCACAGCCGGCCATTGACAAAACCATCATTCCCGAAAGAAGCAACGCCAACATTCTCTTCATCGCTTATAACCTCCCCTTTTATATAAATATACCCTTTAACCCTTCTCTGGGCAATTTGATCATATCATTTTAGCAAAATTATGTCAATAATTTTTAGCAATTTTTTCAACATTTTAGCTAAATAATTAGCTCGTCCATTTGATTCCGTTTATATTCCAGACTCTTTCGGAGAAAGAAAAAAAGAACTGTCCCCTTCCCTTTCCAATCATCCTTTCAGTCCGCTTGTAGCCGTGCCTTCCACAAAATATCTCTGTCCAAATATATACAGAACAAGCATCGGGCAAATAGAAATAAACGCTCCTGCAAAAGCGGTTCCATACTGCAGGCTGGAATTAACAAACATGGCCAACCCATTCGTCAATGTCCGCATACTCGTATCGCTGGTAATCAGCAACGGCCACATCAGGTCGTTCCAAGCTCCGTTTACGCCCAACACAATTACTGTTACCGCTGTAGGCTTAACCAGAGGCAACATGATCCGCCAAAATATACCAAATTCTGACAGTCCATCTATCCTGGCCGCTTCCTCCAACTCCTTCGGTATCCCAGAGAATGAAGCCCGCAGCATAAATACAGTCATGGCCGCGCCCAAGTTAGGAATCACCAGACCGGCAAATGTGTCATACATTCCCAGCTTATAGACTTCCAAAAACAAAGGAACCATAATGACCTGAAAAGGGATCATCATTGTCGCCAGAACCATAATAAACAGCACATGTTTTCCTTTAAATTCCAGACGGGCAAACGCATATCCAGCCAGGGAATTAAGAAAAGCGGAAGGAATGGTGGTGGCAAGGCAATAGATCACCGAGTTTCTCACATATCCCCATATTTTAATCCGTTTCGTAATATCCGTGAAATTCTGCAACGTCAAAGTTTCCGCAAAGAACTTGGGAGGATATTGCATCAGCTCAGTTTGGGGCCGGAATGCGCAGATTGCAATCCAAATCACCGGGATCAGGACGGCCAATGCGAAGATAGATAGAAAGATCGTAATCAAAACATATCCTACCGCAGACTTTATTTTCCGTTCCATATCTTCTCCCCCCTATTTCTCTTCCTTGAACAGCTTCGCATAAAAAACGATCGTAATCGCCAGAATGATAACGAACAGGAACATGGATACTGCCGAACCGTATCCCATCCGGTTATTAGAAAACGCTTTTATATAGGTATAGTAAACCAAACTTTCCGTCGTATAGTTGGGACCGCCCTCCGTCGTAGTGAATACCAGATCAAAAATCTGGAGAGAGCCGATAAAACGCGTGATTAACACAAAAGAAAACGTATCCTTGATCACCGGCAGCGTAATTGCAAAAAACTGCCTCACTTTTCCGCAACCATCCAGTTCTGCCGACTCATATAATTCCGACGGAACATTCTGCATGGCGGAAACAAAGATCACTGTACTGATACCGAAAGATCGCCAAATAGACATAAATACGATGACATAGAACGTCAGATGCTCCGAGTTGAGGAAATTGACTCCTTTCACTCCGATCTGTTCCAGCCAATATGTCATAATACCTACATTAGAATGCAGGAACATCTTCCACATGATAGCCACTGCTGTCGCGGAGCAAACAATCGGCAGGAAATAAACCGCCCGAAAAATTTTATTTCTTCTGGTATTTTTGGTGAGCAGGGCTGCCAAAAGCAGACCCACAATAATCTGGAGAGACACTTCAATCAACGTAAATTTGATTGTCACGCCCAAACTGTTCCATAAACGATCATCCGCAAATGCTTCACGGTAGTTCTCCAGGCCCACGAACCCTTTTCCTACCAAAAACATGTCCATATCAAAGAAGCTGCATACAAAAGCAGCAATCATCGGAAGTATCCGAAAGATAATCAGCAGCAGAACCACCGGCATCACAAACAGATATGCCATATGGGACGGCTTGCTCCAAAACGCTCTTACCTTTTCCATATTTAATCTCCATTCCGGAGCGTCAGCAAAGCTTCGCTTTGTTGCGACGGGGGAAAAAACGCGAATGCGATTTCTCTGATGCCTAAAAGCTATTTGTGACGCTCCGCACAAATAGCTTTGTGAAAAATAAGCCATCAGGCCTATTTTTCACACTACTCCTCCCCTGTTTTTCCCACAGTGCCGTTCTTTCTGCGGCAGAACTGCTTCATGTAATTCCATGCCAACCTTGCATCCATGGGAGCGACTTCATGGCCTTTGTCATGCATAAGGACAAAATTATAGGTATTTTCTCCTTCCGTATCTTCCGAGAAAAAGCGCTGAACGGTATAATAATGCTCAGGATGGCGCAGATCTGGATGCAGTAGTTCACTTACTTTCCCGTCCACTCCATGCTCCGGCCCCTCTTCTCCAGCTTCCGGTGTCGGCTCCACTTCAATCCTGTTATACCGTTTCCAGAAATCATACTGATGTTGCTGAGAACTGTTTCTTCGGATCGGCGAAGATGCTTCCCTGGTTCCATAGGTATACCAAACGGGCATGCGCCAATCATAAGTCTCTTTCTTTTCCAGCGCAAGACGCATGGGTTCCACATCCCGGTAGTTCACTTCACAATACCCGCCTCTCACTCCCGGCCAGTTAGAATCTATATGCCCCAACGCCGCCACCAGTTCCGGATAAATCATTGCTATAGTCTGCGCCATTCCGGCCCCATTGGAAAATCCTGACAAATATACCCGCTGTTCATCGATTGGATAATGTTCCAGCATATATATAATCAGAGCCTTGCAGTATGAAAGATCATCTTCCCCATCCGGAAGCAGTTCCATATTCCATCCGGCTCGGTTGCTTCCCCATGGGTAAACAGTAATAAAACCTGCTTCTTCTCCGATTTCATGGAATCGGCTCATTTCTGCGGCCTCACTTGGATTATCAGAACCTCCGTGATAAAAGAACACTACCGGAACCTTATCCACCTTTCCTTCTCTCACCTTCTGCGGGGTATGTACCAGCCAGCTATGCGGCTTTCCGTCCAGCCTCTTATCTTCTAGGAACCATTCGAACCCCGGATCCTCCATATCAGTGCGGTCAGAGCAGTCCCCATAGAACGAAGTATTGAGCCTGCGGGTTTTAGAAAACAGTTCTTCCCATACCTGAGCCAAAAGTTCCGGTCCCAGAGCTCGCTTTTCTTTCTCTATCACCAAATGAACCGCAGGATTCACATCGTTTATCAGCACTCCTTCTTCCTCTGCCAGTTTCGAAACGCCGTCCATTTCTTTAAGGCAGCCAACAACCTGGTCGCTGCATCCGCACAGCCATGCCGGTACCGGCGAACCGACTGCCATCTTTTCTGTCTCTTCATCTATTTGGGCACCGAGCAGCAGAGCAGCTGCCATATTCCTTGGATCCAATGCGATCATTGCTGCCAGCAAACTGGCCCCATCCCCAATACCAATGAAGTATCTGGTATCGTTCATAGTATGCCAGGTGCTCAACATGAACTCATATGTTGGGATTCCTTTTTCGTTCACCGGAACCGGTCCATCGTCCGGCCGGTTCATCCCATCCTGCATAGCAGCCACCATACATATGTCCTCTTTTCTCCCCTCTTTGTCCTTCCATCTCCAACCGCCTGCCGGAGGGTTTGGGAAGCACAACACCAGATGCTTTTCTTCAGCAAGTTCTTCCAGCCCGGCTTGAAGCAGAGCCTCTGCTGATTCCTTAGATTCATCCGTCCGAAGCACAGTTATAGAACAGACCTTCTCCACAGAACGATTGGGCATATCCGGATAATACAGATACGCGCTCCATCCCGTCTTTTCCCATCTTTTCTCCAGTAATTCCCCTTTCATTTCATCCCTTCCCTTTCTATTCTTCTGGCCGTGTACAACTCTCCCTATATTCGATTTCCAACGGAAAAATCCTGGAAATATGCATCCGCTCTCCGCTCTCAAGCATGGACTGCAACAATTCTATGCACGCTCCGCTCATTTTTTCAATCGGCAGACGAATACAGGATAAGGACGGCGTTACCATTTCATTCCATTCATTACCCCCATAAGAAAGAATGCTGATTTTCTCCGGCACCCATATCTTACGCCGATGAAATGCCTGCAAAATTCCCAATGCCATCTCGTCGTTCGTGACAAATAAACTTTCCGGCAGTCCGTTTTCCGCCAAGAATATCTCTGCTGCCGCTCTCCCTCCGTCTATGCCAAGGCTGCGGCATACTTGCCACTCATCCCTAAGTTCCAGGCCATAACGCCTGCAACCATCCTTATATCCCTGTACCCGCAATGCATTGGATTTATTCGGATTGCAGGAGGAGACCAGTCCTACCCTTCGAAAGCCTTTTTGCGCAAACACGCCTGCAGCCTGCATGCCACCGCTATAATCGTCTACATAGACCGAAGCGAATGCCCCATTCGTCCAGTTATATACCACGATGGGGATATCCAGCTTCTGCTTTTCCAGCTCCTGCATATCCCTCTCCGACAAAGCAAAAATGATGGCTCCACAGCAAAACTTTGAGGACAGCCTCTCATACTTTTCTTTCAAATGGCCATATACAAAAGGGCATACGACCAATTCCAGAGCCATTCCGTTTTCCCGAATGGCCCGCATAGCCCCAGAAATCACCATTCCTGCAGGAGACATAGAATTTTCAATTATGGACATAAAAACGGCAACCGTTTTCTTCCCCATTTCCAAACTCACTCCAACCCAAAGGCCATATTCCTCACTCTATGATGTACATACAACTCCAAGTTCGGTACGCTGTTGTGCATATAAACTACGCTCATCCGTTCCTTCGGATCAATCGCCACATAGGTTCCCATGTACCCCGTCCAGCCGAACTCCCCTACGGAAGTATTTCCTGTGGCTCGCCCGCTTTCTATCCGGGTACGCACACCAAGCCCATAACCATAGCCATCCAAATAGGGCGCAGCAAAATCCTTCATCTGCTGTTCGTTCAGCTGATTGGTACGCATCAGATCAATGGTTTTACGGCCAATGATCTGCTTGCCTTCCCACATCCCGCCGCACGCAAGCATCTGGGAAAATTTAAGATAGTCGGGAACTGTAGAGAAAAGGCCGGCCCCTCCTGCCTCATAGTTAGCATCCACTTCAAATCGGTCATCAAACATCGCACCCACAATTGGAATTCTCTTTCCATTTTCCAACTGATAGGGTGTCACCATACGTTCCCGGATATCTCCAAAATAATGGTAGCCTGTACTATCCATTCCCAGTGGTTCAAAAATCTCATCCTTCAAAAACTGGCTTACTTTTTTCCCAGAAACCGCTTCGATCAAACCTGCTACCAGTTCGTGGCCAAATCCGTACAGCCAATGTTCGCCCGGATCAAACATCACAGGTACGCTCGCCATAGCCCTTATATCCTGACGCAACGTATAATCACCGATTGACGCGGCCAGATTCGCTCTGCTTTTTTCCATCATCTGATGGGTATATTCCGGGCCACCATAGCCTATCCCCATCGCCATAGAGAAGCAGTCCCTCACTTCGATCGGGCGCCTCGCTTCCCGAATCTTCATGCTCCCATCCTCCTGCTTCTCGGCTACCATCGTATGCCTCCATTCAGGAAAATACTCATAAATCGGATCATTGAGTAAGAACTTCCCTCTTTCATAAAGCATCATGGCTGCAGTGCAAATCACCACTTTCGTTGCAGAATATTGGCGATATACGCTACCAGAGTCTATTTTTTTCCCTTTTTCCAGATCTGCGTAACCAAAATAGTTCTCATACAGGACTTCCCCATCCCGCGCTACCGCGCACCCACATCCTGCAGGGCCTTTCTTTACCAACTCTTCCAAAAAAATATCCAAATTTTCTTTTCTTGCCATGTTCTCTCCCTTTCCAGCATCACTTTTATTTCTGTTGCTTCTCAGGATTGGGCATGTCCTTTCGCCCAATCCATAAAATCTGCGATCAATTTGTCCCAGACGCTCCATTCATGCCGCCCTGGCACCATGCGCTGTTCTACTTTCAACCCTATCTTTCCGCAGGCTTCCAGATATTTGCAAGCATCGGGATAGCTGAAATCTTCTGTTCCAATTCCCGCATATAAAGCAGGAAGTTCCACCTTCCTTTCAGATGCCCACTCCAGCCACTTAGCCGAATCGCTTTCACTTCCTTGCAGTTCCTCCAGGCTCCCCCAATTCTGCGCTACCAGCCCGTTCTCACCTTCCCGTTCCTGCTGCGCAAACCCTCCTTCTTTGAATATCTCCGTAATGAAAGAAATACCAGACAAATTCGCTGCAGCTCCGAAAAACTGCGGTTCATGAAACGCCCATTTCCAGGCACCGTATCCCCCCATCGAAAGCCCCGCCACATACCGTTGCCTTCTCTTTCTGTTTACCGGGAATAGCGTTTCCGTAAGTGCAGGAATCTCCTTTGTTAAAAAGGTGAAATAGGGATATCCATACTTCATATCTGCATAGAAGCAAGTTCCATCCACTTCCGGCATCACAACAGCTATTCGGCGTTCCTGAGCAAATCTTTCAATCGAGGTATAACGCAGCCAGTCCATTCCGTTGCCTCCACCTCCATGAAGCAGGTACAACGTTGCCTCCGGCTCCTGCCCCCGCCTCGTTTCCTCCGGCAGTATCAGATACAGATTTGTATGATACCGCAGCTTTTCCGACATAAAATCAAAATGCAGAAATCCCATCTCATCCCCCCGTTCCCAAGAGCATATGATCCAGCATGATTGGCAGCCATCTATCCCAAAAAGACCATTCATGACCGCCCGGCCCTACTTCAAACTGAATTGGAAATCCCTTTTTTTCAGCCTCTAAAATAAATTTCTGATTTCCTTCCAAATAGGGATCCTGAAGCCCGCAGCAGCTGTAAAACCGCGGCAGCCTTTCCTTTGACGCCAACAGTTTATCTATCAAATAGTGGAAATCATTCTGGCTGTTCCTGAAATCTTCACTTGTGCCAAAGGCTTCAAATACCCTAGGATCTTCCCTCTCAAAAAAGCCAAGTTCTTCTACGTCTCCCACACCAGACATTCCAGCAGCAGCAGCGAAAAAGTCTGGCCGGTTCAACGCCCATTTAAAAGCCCCATGAGAGCCCATGGAGTTCCCAAGCACATATCTGTCTCTCCAATCGGCAGATAGTCGGAAAACTTGCTCCAGCGTATCAGGTAATTCTTCTGACAGATAAGAAAAATATTGTTTCCCACGGTGCATATTGCAGTAAAAGCTATTACGCACCTGAGGAAAAACTACAGCAATATCCCTTTCCACCGCATATTCTTCGATCCGGGTCCTGCGCAGATAAAGCGTGCTGTCATCGGAGCCTCCATGCAGGACATAGACCGTTTTCTTCGGCGTATAGCTGTGATAATACGTTTCCGCATTTCCATACCCTCTGTCCCTTTCAAAAGCAGGGAGAATCATATGCACGGTGGTCTGTTCCCGAAGATTCTCCGAATAAAACGTATACTGCAGAATTCCCATTTTCCCCTCCTTTTCCCGTGTTTAGGACCGGCATGAACCTTTACCGCATTTTTTGTTCCTGGATAAAGGAAAATACTTCCGGAAGATACAGGTTCCAGCTATCCCAGTTATGCGCGCCGGGCGCTTCCACCCATTTCACCTGCACGCCCTGAGATACCGCATATTCGTAAAAATCCTTATTTCCCTGATAGGTAAAATCTTCGGTCCCCTGCGCCATCATCAACGCAGGAAGCTCTTTCTTTTCCTGTAGCGCCTTTCCGAGCAGGCAATAGCAGTCTTCCTCGCTTCCAAGCAGTTTTTCCGGATCTTCATAATGGCCGAATATTTTTTCAAATTCCCGCCCAAACCACTTCCTCTCATCTGTAGCATGGTGCACATACTGTTCCACCAGTTGTACTGCCGATGCAATCGGACAGGCAGCCAGGAAACGCTCCGGATAACGGAGGGCAATTTTCAGCGTTCCAAAGCCCCCCATAGACATTCCCGCAATATAATTATCTTCTCGGGCTCTTGAAAAAGGGAAGCGCGCATAAACATATTCCATTAATTCTTGGGTAATATAATCAAACCATGCCGGGCCATATGCCATATTTGCATAACTTCCGTTTTGCGCATCCGGCATCACCACGCCGATCCCATATTGATCGGCCAGCAGTTGTACCGTCGTGCAATCGTGCCAATCCGCATAGTTGTCACTTCCGCCGTGCAGGAGCCAAAGTACAGGCAGCTTTTCTTTTTCGGCATAATGCGCTTCATATCCTTCTTCAACATTCGGCTTCGTCGGAATCAAAATTCTAAGCGATGTGGCCAATCCCAGTACTTCCGAATAAAATTTCAGGGTCATCACAGCCATTATGTATTTCCCCCTTTTTCCAACCCAATCCAATCAAAAAACGGTTCCACATATCTATCCCACATATCAAAACAATGTTCCCCGTCTCCTTCTTCCCAAGTCACATCCAGTCCCATATTCTTCAATCTGTAAACCGCATTCTTGCATAAATCATAGCCAAAATCCTGTCTGCCGCATACCATCCAGAACCGTGGCAGTTTTTTCTCCTCTTTGCAACATTGCTGGGCCAGCCAGAACGTGTCATCCTTTGTTCCCTCTATCGCCTCCGGAGAGCCAAAAGAGTTTGCCAGATAATGGTGCATGTCCACCTTGCCTTCTCCGATATGCTTATGCAAGACAGAGACAATATCAATTGAGCCCGCAAAACCTCCCACACTGGAAAATCGCTCTGGATTAGTCAGCGCCCACTTATAAGCGATGTATCCGCCCATAGAGGCCCCTGCCACATAGTTATCCTCTCTGCGAACAGAAAGGCATGGAAGCATCCAGCGCAGTTCATACCACAGTTCCTTCGTAAGCATGGAAAAATAAGGAGCTCCATACTTCATATCCATTCCATAGCTGTGCAGCATGGTGGGCATCACTACCGCCAGCCCTCTTTGATTCGCATATCTTTCTATAGAAGAGTTTCTAACCCATTCCGAAGCATCCTGATGTGCTCCATGAAACAACCAAAGCACAGGATATCCTCTTTTTCCGGGCTTTCTATCTGGAAGGCTCACCCAGACCTCTTCATGGCTATTCAGATAACCTGAACGCAGATCTAATTCCAGTAATGCCATTTTTTCCTCCATTCTGAAACATCTGAGCTATTCTCTTGTTTCAAATATCCGCATATACCACATTTCTTATCCTATGGTGATGGTACAATTCTTCATTTGGCCGCATATTATGCATATACACGATACTGACTCCAGATACCGGATCTGCTTCCGCCCAGATTCCAGTTCCTCCCGTCCAACCAAAAGCGCCGGGATGTCCATTATGAAAGCCTTGTGCCTGACTCTTCAGCACCCGGAATCCCAGGCCGTACCCATATCCAGCCAGGTATGTATTCTGGAAATCCCGCGCCGTTCTCTCATCCAATTGATCTGAGGCCAGCAGCCGGACAGTTCCCTCCGCTAAATACCTTTTTCCATCGTAAACGCCGCCATTCGCCAACATGTTCATGAATATGGCAAAATCTTTGGCGCTGCAAATTAGCTGCGGCCTTGCTCCTTCAGGTGTCACCGTCGCATTCAGGGCCATGTCCTCTTCTTCTGGTACGGGGAACAATCTCCCTTCTTTTTTCTCATACTGTCTCACCAACCCTTTCCGCAAATAGTCCGTCAGAAACGTCCCCGTATCCTTCAGCCCCAAAGGTTCGATCAGCCTTTCTGCAAAGTTCGCACGCAGGGATTTTCCAGTCAGTTCTTCCACCAGCGCGCCTATGATCTCGCTCCCAAATCCGTATAGCCAGTGGGTTCCCGGTTCAAAGCGTACCGGTACTTCCGCCATCTGTCTCACCTCTTCTCTCAATGTAGGAGTTCCTTTAGCAAGCAGCTCTTTCATTTTCTCGCTCATACATTTTACAGTCAGATCCTTTGGCGCCGGTTCTGGAAACATGCAGTAAGGCAGCCCACACATCATTGCCGCAGCATCCCTTACCGTAATCGGCCTTTCCAGCGGCAGGACTTCGACTTCTCCGTTTTCCTTTCTGATCCATTTCGTCGTATGTTTCCATTCCGGAAGGTATTCCCCGATCGGATCAGAAAAGAGAAAGCGCCCTTCCTCATACAGCATTCCCATGATGGCATAGGTAAACAGCTTCGTCGTCGATGCCTGTCTGAATACGCTTTTGGGGTCAATCGGCCTTTTTTGTTCTGCATCAGCCCAGCCTGCATAGCCTTCATGCAAAACTTCTTCTTTTTTCATGACCACACAGGCACATCCTGGAACTGTCTCATCCGCAAATTTTTTCAGCAATGCATCCAGTCTTTTAAAATCCCCCATACTATCCTCCTATTGCAAAGCGCCGTATACGCAGGCCCTCACTCGCAGATGATGGTATTTTTCCATATTAGGCGCGAGCTGGTGCATGTATACCACAGAAATCCGTTCCTTAGGATCCATAGAAACCCATGTTCCTGAACCTCCCGTCCAGCCAAATTCCCCAATGGAGCTATTGCTTCCGCCTTTTGCCTGGTCGATCATTGTCCGCACGCCCAATCCATAACCATAGCCCGCCAGATATGCGTTTTGGAAATCCTTCAATTGTTGCTCATTAAGCCGGTTCGTACGCATGAGGTCAATGGTTCCTTGTTCCAACAGCCGCGTTCCTTTATATTTTCCGCCGCATGAAAGCGCCTGTGAAAAGATTGCGAAATCCCTGACCGTAGAAAATAACCTAGGGCAACCTGTAGGTTTTGCCTGCGGCATAGATTTTTCATCCATCACCGCTCCTCCCGGCATCCGTTCACCGGTCTCTGTCAAGGTATAAAACGTAGCAAGGCGGCTGCGGATATCTCCAAAATAAATCATTCCTGTATCTTTCATACCTAAAGGGGCAAAAATCATATCCCTAAGCGCTTCATGAATCGGCTTTCCCGTCACAACCTCCACAAGCCCAGCTGCCAGTTCACTGCCAAATCCATATAGCCATCTCTCACCTGGCTCAAATGCCACCGGAACCCTCGAAACAGCCCGGATCTCTTCCCTCAGTGTATAACCTTCTTCTCTTTGTTTTAGTTCTTCCGTCACCCGAAAAATTTCCCTTCCTGTAGGCGTTCCATCATTCGTATGTCCATAAGGCAGCCCGCAGGACATATTCATAATATGTTCTATACAGATTGGATGTTTTAAGGCTACGATTCTTTCATTTCCCTCAGAATCCAGTTCATAGCGTTTTGTCTCTTTCCATTCCGGGAAATATTCATAAATCGGATCGCTTAGAAGAATCTTTCCCTGTTCCAACAGCATCATACAGGCTGTATAGATAGCGATCTTGGTCATGGAATACTGCCGGTAAACCGTATCCGCATCAATTGGCCTTTTGCTCGCAAGGTCAGCATATCCGTGATATCCTTCGTAAAGCACCTTTTCATCTTGCATTACCATACAGCCGCAGCCTGCAGGGCCCTTCTGCACAAAATTCTCTAATAATTCATCCAGATATCTGAAGTCCCCCATTCATTTTCTCCTTTCCTCCGCATCAGCGGCATACCATACGGGCATATATCCAAACTCCAGCGTTTTCTCCTTCTTCCCTCATCCACACTTTCTGGCTTCAGCCCGGGATATGCTGTATCGGTTTTTCCCCTCCTCCAGCCTATCCTTATAGAATGTCAGTTCCATCTCATCTCCCCGTCTTTTCATCACAATCCTTCCCTCAAACCAGCCCCCCAGCCATTTCGTTGTAATCTCTAATGTGGAATCATCCAGATACCTGGCATACGAACAGTTCCATCCGATTTCGGGCAATACGTTGTCCGTGTAAAACGGATGGTGTTTTCCATCGAACCATGCCTCAAAAACAGCATAACCATTCACTGTAAAGATACATTTCTCGCTATCCGTTTGCAGGCAGAACTCCGTAAACTCTCTCTTCTTATCCGGATGGTAAAAGCAAGAAAAGAAGTTATAGCCGCCAGGTGATACACTGATCCAGGGATCCCCATCTCCTCCTATCACTGTATATTTTCCGTCAAAATTACCCTCTGGTACACAAACAGAACAAGCTTCCCGCTCTGGAATAGACAGGCCGCTTTCAAAGGCCTTCAGTTCTTCCCAAGCTTCAGGATCCAAAGGAAGTTCTTCTTCCCCAATTTCGTCCAGCAAATATTCTGAAAGGATATCCAGCGTAATCTGCGGTCCATCTGGGCAAAGCCCGCCTTCATGCAGAGCGACTGCAATCTTTTTTTCCGGCCAGATCAGTCCGAACTGCCCTTGTCCCCCATCAAAGCGGTACAATCCACTCCTTCTGCTGTTCCACAATTGGAATCCATAACCGTTTCCATAATCCCCGCCGCCCTGTCCGGTCGTATCGATTTGCCTGCTCATGGCCTGTTCCATCCAATCCCTTGCTATAATCTGTTCGCCTTCCCACTCTCCATAATTCATATACAGCAAGGCAAGCCGCAAATTGTCTTCCGTTTTAGATACGGTTCCAGGTTCCGCATCATACCCATCAGGAAACTTAAAAATTTGAAAAGCATTCCCATCAATTCCAATTTTCCCAAAGAGATTTTCCTGCAGAAACTCCTTCAGATCTTTTCCTGTTTTTTTCTTTACAATTGCCCCCAAAAGGCAGGAGCCAGAAGAATTATAGAAAAACTCGCTCCCCGGCTCTGCCACCACCGGTTCTGCCAGATAATTCCTTAGCCAATCAGCATCCATAACAGGGTGCCTACGCATCCCATTCGTCATGGTTAATACATGTTTTACCGTCAGTCTTTCCATCTGTTTTCCTGGCAAAATTCCATACTTTTTTATCTCATCCGCAAATAGATCCACCACTCTTTCTTCCAGCTTTAGTTTCCCTTGGGTATATAAGATACCGATGGCAGTGGCCGTATAACTCTTTCCTAAAGAATGATTGCAATGGATCTGCTCTGGCCCGTAAGGTTTCCACCAACATTCCGCAAATACCTTTCCGTCGCGCGCAGCCATAAATCCATGCATCTGCGTCTTGTCATGCATCAAAGCCTTCAAACATTTCATGACCTTCCTGCTGGAGATCCCCGCCTGCTCCGGGCTAATCCGTTCTAATTTCACAATACCCCTCCTATTTTGCTATATCGTTTTAGCTTTTTAAAACATTATAATATCATGTAAAAACAATGTCAATATAGACTTTTTACACCTTTTTTCTAAATGTGCCATCTATAGAGAAGAGCTAATTTAGCAATCATTATTGACATTTCCATTTTTTCATACTATCATTTTATTAGCAAAATAATTAGCATCCTGTTTTATCAGGTACGGAAATGGAGAATCCATTATGAAAAAACCCGAAAGTCTTTTGAATCATGGCTTCATAATTTTGGTTACTGTCAGTCTGATTACAGCTTTAGGATTCAACATGATTACTACGCTCATTTCGTCCTATGCTCTCACCTATGGTACTCAACTGACTGCCGTAGGTTTTATCTCCGGCATTTTTTCCATTACCGCATTGATATTTCGCCCGATCGGAGGATTCATATCCGATATTTTGAACAAAAAGCGGATTTGCACCTTCACGACTTTATTAATCGCCCTGGTTATCATCAGCTATGCTCTCTGCCCTTCTATAGGAACATTACTTTTTGTGCGCATCCTTCATGGAGCCCTTTTCGGCATTAATGGAACCGCAAACATGGCTCTGGCCACAGAATTCATCCCAGAAAACCGTTTAGGTGAAGGACTTGGTTATTATGGTCTCGGACAGGTATTGGCCCAGATTATAGGTCCTACCATTGGAATAATCATCCGGGATTCTTTCGGATATCGAATGCTGTTTTTTCTAATCGGCTTATCTACGCTCATTGCCGCTCTGGTTCTGCAGTTTTTCTTCAGATATCAGCCGCAAATGGTCATCGGTGATACAAAAGGCAGGGCATTCCTTCCTTCTTTTTCCAATCTCATCGCAAAGGAATGTATTATTTATGCACTGATTGCAGGCCTATTTTCAATGGGAAACGGAATTGTCAACTCTTTTCTGGTTCTTTTAGGAGAAACCAAATCAATTACGAATATCTCCCTATTCTTCTCCGTCAATGCTATCGCTTTGTTTCTTTTACGCATGTTGATTGGCAGATTGGCGGACAATATGAACTTATTTATAATCGTCAATGCCGCCCTTCTTTCCAGTGCTCTTTCTATGCTTATGATCGGGAAATCGCCCATTTTATCTCTCTTCCTGATTGCAGCCGCCATCAAAGCTTTTGGAAACGTAGGCGGTCAGATTTCTCTGCAATCTGCCTGCATCAAACGTGTAGATGCGGCCAGAGTGGGAATCGCCACAAGCACATACTATATTGGTGCGGATATCGGCCAGGGGCTTGGTCCTATCTGGGGAGGCCGGATTGCACAGCAGTTTGGATATGATGCGGTCTTTTACTGTATGTCAGGCTTTTTTGTAGTCGGCATCCTATGCTTTACCATTTATCAGATGAGGTTAAGCCGTCTCCAATCATAATTTTGTCAAAATGCCCGTTCATATCCCCATAGACTCAATCAATGCGTTTGTACGCTATTTGGTTCATCATTGTCCAAAAAGGAAGGGCAGAGATGAGCGGATATAAAAAAATAGGGATAAGGAACTTCCAGCCAATGTTCCTTACCCCTATTTTTTAGCAATAAAATCCGTGAGATACAGAGATTTTATTTTGCATTCACTCTGCCCATCCCTCTTTTTTACTATCCTTCCTGCTGCCCCGTCAGTTTCCGCGTGCCCACGGCTTTTGCCAGCAGATCCCACATCTGCCTCCGCTCATCTGCGGACTGCCCCAACCGGTTGGCCAGGCATTCTCTCATGGCCGTATCCGTCCCGGACAGTCCTTCCGGCGCAAATGGAATTCCGGGCTGGCCTGCCGTATCCTCTTTGGGCCATGCTTCCAGTCCCGCATACCAGTTTTCCTGATAGCTGGAGGCCTGCCATCCATTCTTAGGCGCGCCGCCAAAGGCAAAAATATTTTTCCGGAACAGGTGAGAAGCGCCTGTCTGATGGCAGCAGATCAAAGGCCCTGCACCCTCACCGGTCTGCAGGAACAGATTGCCGTACAGTTCCGCTTCGATGCCATAATCGTCCTGGATCAGGCAGCGGGCGTCGTTGACGCTGATGTTATAGCGAAGGATCGTTCCCTCGCATTCCCTGTTCCTGTTGATTCCCATGCAGTCCAGCCAGAAACCTCCCTGATTATCATGGGTATAATTGTACTGAAAAATCGTGGTCCCCGCCGTTCCCCAGTCCGTATCAAAAGCGGTCCCATCATTCTGGAATAGCCGCGTTCCTCCCACCTCATTCCGCTGTATGAGCGCGTCCTTGGTGGCGCACACCCAGACCCCTGCAATCAGGCGGGTTTCTTCTTTATTACCAAGGGCGCCCGCATCCAGGCAGCAATTCCCTTCAATCAACGGAAGAATGCAGTTTGCAACGATGATCCCGTCGCTGCCCGTCCGTTCGATCCGGTTGCCGCGGATGACCACATGCGTATGATGGATATCCGTGATGAAATCTTCCTCCTGGTTGACGCGGATGCCGCTCGTATATACATCATGGATATAATTTCCGATGATGAGGATGTCGTGCAGATGGTTCTGGGCAGACGTCCTTCCAGACGAAGTCACATAGATGCCGGAATTCCAGTACATGCTTCCATACGCGCCGCGTTCTCTCCTGTTTTCCCCAAACACCTCGCTGACTTCACAGTTCTCCACACGAATTCCCTGGGTGATGCCGGTGGGGCTTCCGCAGATGCAGATCCCCTGCCGTATCCCCCGCTTGGCCGCACGGTTTGTGACCGCAATATCCCGCACCGTCCAAAAGCTGAGCCCTTCCAGATATATGGCCGCATAACTGCCGTCTCCATGAATCCGCGGGCGTTCCCCTTCGCCATACGTTTCCAGCACAATCGGAGCACGCTTCTTTCCGGAGCCTGCCGGATGCAGCATTCCATGCCACTCGCCTCCTCTTTTGAGACGAATAATATCGCCCGGCCAGAACGTCTGCCCATTTATCCGTTCCAGGCTCTTCCAGGCGCTCTGCGGGGACAGGCCGCTCGACGCATCATCCCCATTTGCATCATCCACATAATAAATCCTTCTTTCTTCCATAACTCCCTCCGCTGTAAACCATCCACACTATCTGCAGTATCCGGTCTCCATATCCACCACATTGCGCAGCGGCTGCCCTTCCTGGAAGCGTTGCAGATTCTCTGCAAAAATATCCGCGATCTGTTCCAGGGTTTCCGGAAGGGAATATCCTCCGGATATGTGAGGCGTGATGAGCGCGTTTGGAGCACTCCAAAGCGGATGATCTGCCGGAAGGGGTTCCGGATCCGTCACGTCCAGCGCCGCACCTGCGATTTTGCCTGCATACAGCGCATCGCTCAGGGCATCCGTATCCACGGCGCTGCCGCGCCCCACATTCAGTACGATGGCATTGGAAGACAGAAGCCCGATCCGCTCACGGCTCAGCACATGGCGTGTGGCCGTATTGCCGGGAAGGCTCAATGCCACCACATCCATATCCGGCAAGAGGCGCTCCAATTCTTCCATTCCATATAATTCCTCCACGCAGTCAGGCTTTGCACCCACATGGCGCTTAATTCCCACCGTATAACAGCCCAGCGCCTTCATCTTGGATGCAAATGTGCTTCCAATATCTCCTAACCCAATTACCAGTACTCGGGTTTTCTGCACCACGCCCACATGGCCTTCATTTTTCCATTCTCTTCGCTGCTGATTGGCATAATATAGATGCAGTTTCTTACGCAGCATGAACAGGCAGGCAATCATGTGTTCCGAAATCGCCAGCCCATACGCTCCAGTGGCATTGGTCAGAACCGCTCCTTCCGGAAGCACTCCGGGCTCGCAGTATCCTTCTGTCCCTGCATTATTCAGCTGGATCCACTGTAATTTCCCGGCCCAGGCCGCCTGGTTCGGCCGGGCCAGATTTCCGAGGATCACGTCCGCGTCCGCAATCACATCCTCTGTAATTTCCTCTTTCGGGCAGAAAATCAATTCTTCCGGGTTTTTTGCCGCCGCCATGAGCGCCGCTTTCTGCTTCTCCGTAAACGGAGGCGTCACAATTATTTTCATCTTACCTCACATTCCGCCGCTTTTACGGCAGCCGCACAACCAGCAGCCGCGAAAGTGGCCTGCTCTCAGCAATTTTCACAAACCTGCCTCTTTTCAAGCTGCTCCAGCATAGCCCGCACGTTCTCTTCTATCTCCCCCTTAAAAATGGCAGAGCCAGCCACAATAATATTCGCTCCCGCTTCCAGAACCACGTCCACATTGTCTTTCGTGATTCCACCGTCCACCTCGATATCAACCTGTGCGCCGCATTCCCGAATCATCTGCGCCGCTTCGCGTATCCTTTCCGTGGATTCCGGAATATATTTCTGTCCGCCGAACCCAGGTTCCACGGTCATAACGAGCAGCATATCTATTTTGTTGAGATATTTTTCCACTTCCCGAACCGGTGTGGAAGGCTTGATGGACAGCCCCGCCTTTCTTCCCAGACTATGAATCCAATCCAGCGTCTCTTCCACATTGCTGCATGCTTCCAGATGAATGGTGATGATATCCGCCCCGCTCTTGGCGAAATCGGCCACATACCTGATCGGCTCTTCCACCATCAGATGAACGTCAAACGTGACATTCGTAACCTTCCTGAGAGAGGCGACAACGCACATCCCGAAAGAGATGGATGGTACAAACATGCCGTCCATGATATCAATGTGCAGATATTTCGCCCCCGCCTTTTCAACCCGTTCAATCTGCTCTCCCAACTTGGCACAGTCCGCTGCCAGGATGGATGGTGATAATATGTTCATTGTTCCCTCTCAATCTGCCGGTTCCCCGACGCCCATTTTTATCCTGAAATGAACATCTGCCGGCTCCTATCCTCCGGTCAAACACCCTGCAGCAAGCCATGAAACATCAGGCTTGCCGCAGCTTTTACACAACGGCGCAAAGTCCGCAGGTATTTGACCCTCACAGCAGCCGTCGGCGCGGAAACCCGACATGCACATCCTTTTCATGTGTCCGCTTGACTTGCTGCCTGCAGGAATAGAAGCCGGCAGGTTCCATCTCAACGCTCTTTCCTTGCCTACTTCACAAAATCTTTCACTTTTGCGTAGATGCCATCTCCATCCAGTCCGTACTTGGCAACCAGGGCCGCGGCGGAACCGGATTCTCCGAAGATGTCATTCATTCCGATTCTCAGAACCGGCACAGGCGCTTTGGCGGCCAATGCTTCGCATACCGCGCCGCCCAGTCCGCCGATCACGGAATGCTCTTCTGCGGTTACAACCTTTCCGGTCTTCTTCGCAGAAGCAGCGATCAGTTCTTCATCCAGAGGCTTGATTGTATGAATGTTGATCACTTCTGCACTGATTCCATCTGCAGCGAGTTTTTCCGCCGCTTCCAGGGCAGAGGACACGCAAATGCCTGTAGCCACGATCGTCACATCGCTTCCTTCACGCAAAAGCACGCCTTTTCCGATCTCAAACTGATAGTCTTCTCTGTCATTAATCACCGGAACCGCTGCACGCCCGAAGCGCAGATATACAGGTCCCTCATATTCAATCGCCGCTTTTACCGCAGCTCTTGCTTCCACAGCATCACTGGGGTTGATGACCACCATTCCGGGGATCACGCGCATCAGGGCCAGATCTTCCAGGCACTGATGAGATGCGCCGTCCTCGCCCACCGTGATTCCTGCATGGGTGGCGCCGATCTTCACATTCAGATGCGGATATCCGATGGAATTGCGCACCTGTTCATACGCACGGCCCGCCGCAAACATAGCGAAGGAAGATGCAAACGGGATCTTGCCTACCGTAGCCAGCCCGGCCGCGATTCCCATCATATCCGCTTCCGCGATACCGCAGTCGATATGGCGATCCGGAAATGCCTTCTGGAAGGTATTCGTTTTGGTGGCATTGGCCAGATCTGCGTCCAGAACCACCAGATCGGGGTACTGCGCCCCGAATTCGGCAAGCGCCTTGCCGTAAGCTTCTCTTGTCGCGATCTTCTGAACATTCTTTACTTCTGACATAACGCTTCACCTACTTTCTCTAAATCCGCCATAGCGATGGCATACTGTTCGTCATTGGGGGCAGTTCCGTGCCAGGCCACATTTCCTTCCATGAAGGATACGCCCTTTCCTTTCAGGCTGTGTGCGATGATGGCGGTGGGCATGCCCTTGGTGCTGCGGGCCTCCGCGAATGCAGCGCGCAGCGCGTCAAAATCATGGGCATCCACATTGATTACATGGAAATTAAACGCTTCAAACTTCTTATCGATCGGGTAAGGGGAACATACCTCATCAATCGCCCCGTCGATCTGAAGCCCGTTATTGTCCACGATCACAACCAGGTTGTCCAGCTTATGGAAACCGGCGAACATGGAAGCTTCCCATACCTGTCCTTCTTCAATCTCTCCGTCGCCCAGAAGCGTATAAACGCGGAAATCTTTCTTATCCAGCTTTCCGCCCAGAGCCATGCCGACTGCGGCAGATATGCCCTGTCCCAGGGAACCTGTTGACATGTCCACACCAGGCACATGCTGCAGGCAGGGATGTCCCTGAAGATAAGATCCAAGCTTACGCAGCGTAACCAGATCTTCCACCGGGAAATATCCCCTGTGAGCCAGAGTGGAATACAGGCCGGGAGCTGTATGCCCTTTGGAGAGCACAAAACGGTCACGATCCGGATCCTTCGGGTTCTTCGGATCAATATTCATTTCCTCAAAATAGAGATAAGTAAAAATATCCGCAGCAGACAGGGATCCGCCCGGATGGCCGGCCTTCGCGCTATGCACGGCGGTCACGATCCCTTTGCGGATCTCATTCGCCATTTTGGCGAGTTCAAGGTTCTCCATACATATTCCTCCGTTTTCCTTTTAAATCAGGGGCCGGCGCTCCGTCCAGCGGTGCCGGCTCCTGTTTTACCTACAGTTTACTCTATTTGTCCCCTGTTTGTCCATAGTAAGCATTCGCCCCATGCTTTCTGTAATAATGCTTGTCCTGCAGTTCCTGCGGGGCGGGCTGGATGCGGGGATTGATGGTCTCCGCACGGTACGCCATTTTAGCCACTTCTTCCAGAACGACTGCATTGTGAACTGCCTCATGGGCGTCTTTTCCCCAGGCAAACGGTCCGTGATTCTTGCACAGTACCGCAGGGACAGCCTTCGGATCCTTTCCCATCGCCCGGAATTCGTTTACGATCAGATGACCGGTATTCTCTTCATATGCATCCTCTATCTCTTCCTTGGTCAGGCACCTGAGGCAGGGAACTTCTCCGTAAATGTAATCCGCATGGGTGGTGCCATAGCAGGGAATTCCCCTGCCCGCCTGGGCCCAGCTGGTCGCATAGGGAGAATGGGTATGCACAATTCCTCCCACCTCAGGGAAAGCCTTATACAATTCCACATGTGTGGCGGTATCGGAGGAAGGATTATAACGGCCTTCCACCTTATTCCCATTCAAATCCACAATCACCATATCTTCCGGCGTCAGCTTATCATAGTCCACGCCGCTGGGCTTGATCGCAAACAGGCCGGATTCGCGGTCGATTTCGCTCACATTTCCCCAGGTAAAGGTAACCAGTCCATATTTGGGCAGAAGCATATTCGCTTCATATACTCTTTTTTTCAGTTCCTCTAACATATGTACCCGCCTTTCTATCAGATCATACTCTCTACGGCTGCCTTTTCAATCGGAAGCCCTGCCGCATAACGCTGCACAAACACATTGAATCCTTCCACATCCTTCGCATCCGGCTCCAGCGTCACGCCTTCCTGGCCGGCAAATACCGCGCGCTCCAGGAATGCAGCAAGGCTCTCGCCTTCCTCCTTATGCAGCATGTAGGACGCCAGAATCGCAATTCCCCATGCGCCGCCTTCTCCTGCCGTCTCCATCACGGTAACGGGCGCGTTGACCGCAGCTGCCAGGATCTTCTGCCCCACTTCCTTTGTCTTGAACAAGCCGCCATGTCCCATCAGCCTGTCGATCTGCACGCCTTCTTCCTTCAGCAGGATATCCAGTCCGGTCTTCAGGGCGCCAAGGGCGGTGAACAGATGTACCCGCATGAAATTGGCCAGGTTGAACTTGCTTTCCGGGTTTCTCACGAACAACGGACGGCCTTCTTCAAATCCGGTGATGTGCTCGCCGGAGAAATAGTTATAAGCCAGCAGCCCGCCGCAGTCCGGATCTCCTTCCAGTGCCTTGCGGTACAGAGTTCCGAACAGATCGTTACGATCCACATTCATGCCAAAGGCCTGGGTGAACTCCTCGAACAGATTGATCCAGGCATTCAGATCAGACGTGCAGTTATTGCAGTGAACCATGGCCACAGCGCTGCCGTCCGGCGTGGTCACCATATCGATCTCCGGATGCACTTCTTTCAGTTCCTTCTCCAGCACCACCATGGCGAATACGCTGGTTCCTGCGGATACATTGCCCGTACGCTGCGCTACGCTGTTGGTGGCCGTCATACCGGTTCCTGCATCTCCTTCCGGAGGACAAACGGGAATCCCTGCCTGCAGGTTGCCGGAAGGATCAAGCAGCTTCGCGCCCTCTTCCGTAAGCGTTCCTGCCTCTTCTCCTGCCACCAGGATCTCGGGCAGAATGTCCTGCAGCTTCCAGGAGAATCCTTCGGAAGCGATCATTTCGTTAAACGTATCCAGCATGCGCACGCTGTAATGTCTGGTTCCCGCATCGATGGGCAGCACTCCGGCTGCTTCTCCGATTCCGAGCACCTTCCGTCCGGTCAGCTTCCAGTGAACATAGCCTGCCAGGGTGGTCAGATACGCAATATCCTTCACATGCTCTTCCTTATTCAGAATCGCCTGATACAGATGGGCCACACTCCATCTCTGAGGTATGTTAAAGTGGAACGCCTCCGTCAGTTTCACAGAAGCTTCTTCCGTAATGGAATTCCTCCAGGTGCGGAACGGCACCAGCATCTTACCGTCTTTGTCAAAGGGAAGATAGCCGTGCATCATGGCGCTGAAGCCCAGCGCGCCAACCTTGGTCAGCGTGATCCCGTACTTTTCCTTCACGTCCGCTGCCATATTGCGGTAGCTGTCCTGAAGCCCGTTCCAGATATCCTCCTGGCTGTAAGTCCAGATGTTGTTCTCATAGCGGTTTTCCCACTCATGGTTGCCTGCTGCGATGGGAGTATTATTTTCATCCACCAGAACCGCTTTGATCCGCGTGGAACCGAATTCGATGCCCAGCGCTGTTTTCCCTTCCAATATCATCGTTTTAATATCGCTCATACCTGTCTCCTTTTTCGCAGTTTACCTATAGTAAACGGAATTCCATCTCAGTTCATTCTTCAGATCCCGGATCGTGGTATTCTTATCGATTACCACGCTTTCAATGCCCATTGCATCCGCCCAATCCACCATCTGCTCTACGGAAAGATCATAAGAAAATGCGGTGTGATGCGCGCCGCCGGCCAGAATCCATGCCTGCGCCCCGATCTCCAGGTTCGGTTCAGGGGTCCAGAATGCGGTCGCCACAGGCAGCTTCGGCATTTCTTTCTCACACTTCTTACATTCCACTGCATTGATGATGAGGCGGAACCGGTTGCCCAGGTCGATCAGGGAAGTGGCTACAGCCGGTCCGGTCTTGGAAGTGAATACCAGGCGGGCAGGATCTTCTCTGTTGCCCATGCTCAGAGGCTGTACCTTAATGGAGATAGGGCCGTCTGCGATGGTAGGGCATACCTCCAGCATGTGCGCCTGCAGAATACCTTCTTTGCCCGGAACCAGATTATAAGTGTAGTCCTCCATAAAGGACGTTCCCTTCGCATTCGGGATGCCTGCAGTCATAATCTTCATCAGGCGCACCATGGCAGCGGTCTTCCAGTCGCCTTCTCCGCCGAATCCATAGCCTTTCTCCATCAACCTCTGGATCGCAAGGCCGGGAAGCTGCTGCAGGCCGCCGAGCATGCCGAAATGCGTAACGATCGCTTGGTAATTGCCGTCTTCAAGGAATTTTTCAAGGCCGATCTCGATCTTGGCCTGAACCGCCACATGCTCCCGGAACTCCTTCGGATCTCTGCCTTCCAGAAGGATATTGTATTTGCTATAATATTCTTCCACCAGAGCATCCACATCCGCCTGGGACACAGCGTTCACATATTCCACAGCATCGTTGACGCAGTAATGGTCGATCTCCCAGCCGAACTTCACTTCTGCCTCTACCTTATCGCCTTCGGTTACGGCCACATTGTTCATGTTGTCGCCAATACGGCAGACACGGATATGGGAGGACTCCATCAGGCCGATGGCTGTTCTCATCCATCCTGCCAACTTCTCCTGCACAGCTGCAGATGCCCAGTGCCCTACGATCACTTTGCGCTCGATTCCCATACGGGTTACGATATGCCCATACTCTCTGTCGCCGTGGGCGGACTGGTTCTCGTTCATGAAGTCCATATCGATGGTATCATACGGGATCTCTTCATTGAACTGGGTATGCAGATGGCAGAGAGGCTTTCTGTATTCCTTCAGGCCCAGGATCCACATCTTCGCGGGTGAAAAAGTATGCATCCATGTGATTACACCGGCGCAGGAAGCATCTTCGTTTGCAGCGTTCAGTGTTCTGCGGATGGTCGCCGGATCGATCAGCGTCGGCTTCAAAACCACTTCAAAAGGGAGCTTTCCGGAAGCGTTCAGCCCTTCCACGATTTTAGCGGAATGCTCCGCCACTTTCCTTAAGCACTCATCCCCGTACAGATCCTGCGAACCCGTACAAAACCAAAATTTGTAGTCCGTTCCTGTCTTCATCCTTTTTCCTCCTTGTTTATTCATGTATCATTCATTTAACCGTTTTACGGAATCTCTCTCCACAATATCTGTTACAAATTCATAATTCCCATCGAATCCGCTGTCCTTAATCATGGAAAGCAGATTCTTTGCAGCCTTCCTCCCAAGAACCTCTGTAGGATAATGGACGCTGGTCAGCCGGGTGTCCGCCAGTTCCGCTAAATCCGAATCATCAATGCCAACAAGCGAGATATCCTCAGGAACTCGTATTCCCTCCTTCGCCAACAGCCCTTCCAGCTGAAAAGCAATCTGATCGTTGTAGCAGAGCACTGCTGTGCAGTCCCTGAAATTTCTAAGAATACGTTCCCGGTAGTCAGACAGATGCTCTTCCCCTTCCGTATCCACCCAGACCATTCTTCCGTCGCCCGCTGCGATTCCCCGCTTCCTGCACGCCTCCAGATAACCTGCGTACCGCAGATGGCCCTGTCCGTCATCAAACTTCATCAGGGCGCCGATGCGCGTATGTCCCGCATCCGCTAAGTAATCCACAGCCAACATTGCCGCACGCGCGTCCGCCAGCGTAACATGCGGAAGAGGCAGGCCCGGATAATAGCTGTTGATGAAAAGAATGGGGATCCTGCGTTCCATCAGCTTATATATCAGCGGAAGATTGGGATTCGGAAGCCCGCTCTTAGTTGCCTCCATGATGATTCCCGCCACATCATTCCGGCTGATGATGTCTTCCAGAATGGTGCGTTCCCGCTCCAGCAGGTTATTGGTAAAAGCGATCTGAACCGAATATCCCTGCTCAAACAGGCAGTTTTCTATCCCCTGGATGGTCTTTGGAAAAATGTAACTATCCACATAGGTGGTAACCACTGCAATCCGGGTCTTGTTCTCCAATGTCGTCAGGCGATGGTCACTCACATAGGTCCCGCTCCCTCTCCTGCGGCTCACAAGCCCTTCCTTTTCCAGGATTCCCACAGCATGCCGCACCGTCTGTCTGCTCAGCGCAAACATTTGACTCAGCTCATTCTCGGAATACAGCTTCTGTCCTGGCTTCAGCTCACCGCTCTCAATTTTTTCTTTCAGCCAGTCTACAATTCGGAGATATTTTGCTTTTTTCTCCAAAATCCCCCTCCTTTCCCGAGGAATGCCGCCTGGCGATTCAAAGTTGTACTATTATTAGGAGATAAGTTGTATTTAATTTTGCATTTCAAAGCGGCCTGTTTCATAAAAGGGCATTTCTGTCAGGAAATATCAGATTTTTGCACAGATGTTTGTGCGTTTTTTATTTCCTTCTCTTTCTTTTCTCAGGCCAATCCCGTTGCTTTCAATATATTCCATTCTTCAGGGCCTGTCAATATGAAAGTCACAAAAGACGCGTGCCGTTTCCTTTTTTATGATTTTTTTAAGAAACATTTTCTTTTCTTTTGATTCTTTCCAATCTTCTACCTTTTTTTCATTTAAAAACAGTACTTATTTACAAAGTTGTATATGTACATCTTTTCCTTTTGCATGAACCCCCGAATATCATCATACATTATTAAAAAACTTCAGGATCGTTTCATTGAAAAAAAAACGTACGCTTTTCTTCACCGCCATCATCCTTCTGATTTTCTGCTTTCTTTTTTTCTATTTGATACAGAACGGGGATTCCTGGCGTTTTAAACGGCTGTGCAGAGATTTCTTCGCTCATTCTCTCTCTCAGGACAGTCTGAGCCTGCATTATACGCTGGCCAACCCTCACAGCTACTTGGATCCTCCCGATCCCGCCACGCTTCCTTCCTATTCCAGCCAGGAACGAACGGAAAATTCCGCCGCCCTTGAAAATCTGCTGGCCGCCCTGAAGGAAATCGATCCGAAGCGGCTGGATACCTATGACCATTACCTGTATTCGCTTCTGCTTCCATACCTGGAAAATGAGCTTACGGGAGCCCGTTGTGAATATTTTGAAGAGCCTCTCTCTCCTTCCTCCGGCATGCACATCGAATTGCCCGTCCTTCTGGCCGAATATACATTCCGAACCAGGCAGGATCTGGAAGATTACATGGCATTGCTGGAAGACATCCCTGCATATCTGGAAAGCCTGGCCCAATACGAGCGTGAGAAATCAAATGCAGGCCTGTTCATGACGCAGGCAGATGCAGAGCTGGTTATAGAACAGTGCGATAACATTCTGGATCCCACCCTTCTTGACAGCGGAGAGCATTTTCTGCAGACCACCTTCCGCAAACGGCTGGAAGGCTTGATCGCTGCCGGAGAAGTGGATGAAGCGGAAAAGGAACGCTATCTGACAGAAAATGACCGGCTGCTTCGCACGGTGGCGCTTCCGGCCTATATCGCGCTGGCAGATCAGATTTTTCTGCTTTCGGACACCGGAACTCTGGAAAACGGGCTCGCCTGCTGCAGCGGAGGAACGCAGTACTATACCTATTTGCTCAAGCATAATACAGGAAGCAGCCGCACCCCTGAAGAGATCCAGGAATTGCTGGCATCCAGCCTGCAGGCCTGTTATGAAGAAGTGCAGCTTCTGATCGCGGACTACAGACAGCTCACAGGCACCCTCCCCGATCCCGATGCACAGCTTCCGGATTTTCCCTTTGCGGACGAACAGGCCATTCTGGATGATTTGACCGTCCGCATGGAGGATGATTTTCCATCTTTATCCTCCCTCACGGATCAGCTTCCTTCGTGCCGAACCGAAACGGTTGCCGAGAGCATGGAGGCCTATACCAGCCCGGCCTTTTATCTGACGCCTCCCATGGATGACGTCCAGGAAAATGTGATCTATGTCAACCAATCTTCTACCGCCCCAGGCCTGGAACTGTACACCACTCTGGCCCATGAAGGATATCCAGGCCATCTGTATCAGACGGTGTACAGCCAATTATATGAAAACGCGAAAACCGATAATCCTGTCCGCAATGTGCTCTATTACGGCGGTTTCGTAGAGGGCTGGGCCTACTATGTTGAAAATCTCGCCTATGGCTATGCGGCCGACGTCCTGACGGAAAGCGGCGCTTCTGAAGCGGATGCTCTTCTCGTCCAGCTCCGCCGGCTGGAACGCAATCTGCAGGTTAACCTGTACTGTCTTCTGGATCTGGCCATCCATTACTATGGCGCCAGCCGGGAAGATGTCTACCGCACCCTGGCCGCATTCGGCCTCACCAACCAAAATACGGCGGATGCAATCTTCGATTACATCCGCCGTGAACCCACCACCTATCTGAAATACTACCTGGGCTACCTTGAAATTCTCTCCCTTCAGGAAAAGGCGGAAGAACACTGGGGCAAATCCTACACGCCCCTGCGCTTTCATACATTCCTCCTCCAGGCCGGCCCCTCTGATTTCGCCAACCTGGAGGCTCTGCTCATGCAGTCCACCTAAACCGACTGGATTTTCCGCAGGCTGCAGGAGAAAAACTGACCGGGCCCGCTGCGGCTGCCCCCTTCGCTCGCCTGTCCTGTCCGGCGTCCTCCGCTCCCTGGCGCTGCATGGGGCATGTTGTCCGCTGGGACACGCTCGCGCTTGGCTCAGAACGACTCGCAGAGTCGTTTACGCAGCGGTACATAACGAACCAAAGGACGGTTCGTAAGTACCGGCGTTTTTAGACAGTCCC
>ERZ826396.1091-NODE-1091-length-32732-cov-4.801114_pt1 | contig 32732 bp, 29 predicted proteins | sample MGYA00519926_ERZ826396 | MGnify/ENA primary metagenome ERZ826396 (study PRJEB31778, sample SAMEA3449230) | human gut metagenome | biome: human gut; feature: human-associated habitat; material: faeces | place: United Kingdom | collected 2010/2012 ... | reverse complement strand
TTTCTGAAGCGGTTTACGGGAAAAGAAATCCGTCAAAGTCCTGCGGCGTCCCGCAAAGCGAAAGGTGGCTATCGTTCCCAACCGGTCTGCCGGAGGAGGCAAGGGGGAAGGAAGGGGATGATAACAGCCCAGGCCTGCCTGCGCAGGACAAAGCGGTTTACGGGTTTGCTTTTTCCCCGTTTATCCTGTATGATGGGAGCAGCAAACGAAGAGAGAACCGACAACACATTTGACACAGAATGAAGGAGGAGACCGGATATGCAGTATTCCATCGGAGAACTTGCAGCCTTAACGGGAATCAGCCCTTCCACCTTACGCTATTATGATAAAGAAGGATTTTTCCCGGATCTGAACAGAGAGCAAAGCGGCGCGCGTATTTTCACCGACCGGGAAGTAGGACTTCTGAAAATCATCGAATGCCTGAAAGCCACAGGAATGTCCATCAAGGACATCAAACAGTTTATCGACTGGCGCGACGGCGGGGATGCGACGCTGGGCCAGAGGAAAAACCTTTTTCATGAACGGCTGAAGATTGTGGAAGAACAGCTTGAGAATCTCCGGAAAATCCGGGAAACCCTGTTGTATAAGTGCTGGTATTATGACACCGCCGTCGATCTCGGCTCAGAAGCTGCCGTCGCGGAAATCCCTTGCGAACAGATGCCGGAGGGGATCCGACAGGCCGCCCAAAAGCTTCGTTCCGGCCATCTGCAGGATATCAGCTGAACAATCCCCTTCCTTTCCCCCGACATAACCCCGATATCCCGGCATATACTGTAACAATAGACATTCCGGGTGTATTTATGTTAAAAGATTTCGTCCACCTCATACAATGCAAGATAAAGAGAATGCGGGAAGCGGAGAATTTTAAGGCCACGCTGCGCAATCAGGTCATTAAATACGCTTTGTTTCTCCTGGGCGTGATCGCCTTTGTCAAATGCATCACTACCTTTATGCCGGAAGCCATCCTGGTTTCCAGTACCATTAACGGCAGGCAGCTTCCCATCTACTGTGTGGAAACAGACGAAAAAAAGATTGCTCTTTCCTTTGACGCCGCCTGGGGCAACGAAGATACGCAGCAGATCCTTGATATTCTGGCCAAACACAACGTACACGTTACCTTTTTCATGACAGGCGGCTGGGTAGAAAGCTATCCTGATGATGTGAAAGCCATCCTCGCGGCAGGTCACGATCTGGGCAATCACAGCGAAAATCACAAAAACATGAGTCAGCTTTCCAATGAAGAGAAAAAAGAAGAACTCATGTCGGTCCATGAAAAGGTCAAGGAACTGACCGGATATGAAATGTTCCTTTTCCGGCCTCCGTATGGAGATTATGATAATGACGTGATACAGACCGCCACTGAATGCGGCTACTATTCGATCCAATGGGATGTTGATTCCCTGGACTGGAAAGACTATGGAACCGACTCCATCATCAACACGGTCTGCAATCACAAACACCTGGGATCCGGCAGCATCATCCTCTGTCACAATGGAGCCAAATTCACAGCGGAAGCGCTGGACAGCATGATTACCAACCTGAAAGGCCAGGGATACCAGATCGTTCCTGTGTCAGAGCTGATCTATAGGGAAGGCTATCACATGAATGCGGAAGGACGGCAGATCAAGGACAGCTGATGAACCATCTCCCCTGTACCAAACTTTTCGCACATTTCTATTCTTGAGCAAAAACTTTTTATCCCACAAAAGTGCTTCGGAAAATCATTTATTCAGCGGTATATAATGCGCCAGAAGCGGCTCGTTATGTACCGCGTTTTAGGGCGCTTAAAAACATTCCAATCCGCAAGGACCAGATGGGATGAATCGCCAAAGGAAGCCCCTCCAAGCCATATTTCCCGGCCTGTCAAAACTTTGCTAATTTCTCCAAAAAGCTATTCCATTCTACATTTTAATGTATTAAAATGGGTGGCAAAGGGATGTTTTGGGGTATTTTTACACATCCTTTGGGGAAACTGCATAAGGTATTTCAACAACATAATTCAAGAAAGGGGTGGGTTTATGGAAACACTTATGCAACTTGTTTATCTTCTGTCATTCTTCGCTGTTGTGATCGCTTTTGCCTTTGCAGTCTATCTGCATCTCTGGGTAAAAAGGCAGCCTGCGGAGAATAAAAAAATCTTGGAGGTGTCCTCACTCATCCAAGCGGGTGCCAACACTTTCATTAGAAGGGAATACGGCGTTCTTGCCAAATTCGCCGGTGTGGCCGCCATTCTCATTTTTCTTTTCCTTCCGGAACCTATCTGGAACGGAAATATACCTACACATATCGCCATGGCAGTTTCTTATCTTGCAGGTACGATCCTGTCTGCGATTGCGGGCAAAATCGGCATCCTCGTGGCAACTTCTTCCAATTCAAGGACGGCTGAAGCGGCTCAGAAAGGAATTCGCTCCGCTTTTTTGATCGGTTTCCGGGGCGGCTCTGTGATGGGCCTTGCGGTGGTAGGATTCAGCCTGTTGGGGGTTATGGCTGTCCTGATGATCACCGCTGATGCGACTGTGCTCTTGGGCTTCTCCTTCGGTGCCAGTTCTCTCGCCCTCTTTGCCAAAGCGGGCGGCGGTATTTTCACTAAAACAGCTGACGTGGCCGCGGATCTTACAGGGAAGGTGGAACTCGGCATTCCTGAAGACGATCCGCGCAACCCTGCGGTTATCGCCGACAATGTGGGGGACAATGTGGGCGATGTGGCAGGCATGGGCGCGGATCTGTTCGACTCCAATGTGGCCGCCATGGCTTCCGCTCTCGTTATGTCTCAGGCCCTGGATGGAGGTTCAGGCGCCAATACAGCCATGGTATTCTGCTATGCAGCGCTGGGGCTGATCGCATCCATCATCGGCATTGCCTGTGCCAGGGTCGGCAAAAACGGGAATCCCACCAATGCGCTGAATGCGTCAACTTATACCACGACCGCAGTTTTCCTTGTCCTGACTGCCATCGCCACCGCACTCCTTGACGGGTTCCAGTGGCGTATCTGGGGCGCTTCTGCGGTGGGCCTGATTGTTGGCGTCATTATCGGTATCACCACCGACTATTTCACAGATGATACCAAGCCGATCGTGCAGAAGGTGGCGCATGCCTCTCAGTCCGGCTCGGCGTTCACCATTCTGTCCGGCGTTTCCTATGGTTTCATTTCTGCCCTTCCCGCCATGGTGGGGATTGCGGTCTCCGCGCTCACCGCATACAAGCTCTGCGAACCGCTGGGAGAGGGATATGCGCTCTTTGGGATCGCCATGGCCGCTGTAGGCATGCTTTCCATCGTAGGCATGATCATCAGCAACGACGCTTATGGCCCGATCGTTGACAATGCGCGCGGCCTGGCTGAAATGGGCGGTCTCGGAGAAGAAACCATCCGCATTGCCGATGAGCTGGACAGCGCGGGCAACACGGTAAAGGCGGTTACGAAAGGCTTCGCCATCGGCGCAGCTGGCCTGACGGTCATCTCCCTTCTGGGCGCCTATATGTCCGAAGTGAATGAATCCCTTGCCGCAATGGGCAAAGAACTTCTGACCGGTTTTGATATCATGGATCCCACCGTATTCTTTGGAATCCTGGTAGGCGCTTCCATTCCCGCCGTTTTCTCCGCCATGCTCATCCTGGGCGTGGATAAGAACGCGCAGCGGATGGTCACTGAGATCCGCCGTCAGTTCAGAGAAATCAAAGGGCTGAAAGAAGGCAAAAAAGGCGTGAAGGCTGATTATGATACCTGTATCGATATCGCAACCAGCGGCGCCCTGAAAGAGCTGATTCCCGCCGGTCTTCTCGCGATCATCGCCACCGTCCTCGTCGGCTTTATCGGCGGCCCGCTGGCCATTGGCGGTTTTCTGCTCGGGAACATCACCAGCGGCCTTCTGCTGGCGCTGTTCATGTCCAATGCCGGAGGCCTTTGGGACAACTCCAAGAAATATGTGGAAGCCGGAAACGAAGGCGGAAAGGGGTCTCCCGCTCATAAGGCAGCTGTAACAGGCGACACCGTGGGTGATCCGTTCAAAGATACGGCAGGGCCTTCCATCAATACCCAAATCACCGTGGTATCTTTGGTTTCTTCCCTGCTGTCCTCTCTGTTTGCCGCTTTCTCCCTGTTCGGTTAATACCGGAAAACAGACTGTATTTGGTTGAATCAATTAAAATGCCTTTATACGCAACGGATGCCCCACATTGCAGGGCATCCGTTGTTTTATGCTATATTTATGTACCAATTTGTCACATCAGTCCATATCCAATTCCTTCTCAGCGCTCTTTCCCTTCTCCAGCCTTTTAAACAGCCGCACCAGAACCACCACTGCCGCCACAGCGAGGATGATCTCAGCAGCAAACTGCGCGTACGCGAGGCCATACAGCGGGAAGAGCCAGTTTAAGATGAATAGAGCTGGAATCTCCAGCACGATCTTCCGAAGCACGGCAAAGATAAACGCATTTTTCCCCAAGCCAACCGCCTGGAACACACCCACTGCCAGGAAGTCTATGCACAGAAACGGAAGCCCCAAACAGAATCCCCGAAGGAACTGGGTTCCATAGGCTACGATCGCTTCGTTCTTCATGAACATGCTTGTCAAGAAGCCCGCTCCCATATAATATCCGGCAGCCACGATCGCCAGAAATGTCACAGAAATCTTGGCAGAAAAAGTAAGCGTTTTTTTCATCCGCGGAATGTTTCCGCTGGCATAATTATAGCTGATTAACGGCATAATTCCCTGCGAAAGCCCCATAGCCACATACATGGGCACCATATTGATCTTCTGGGTAATCCCCATGGCCGCCACCGCTTCTGAACCATAGGAAGAGGTAAAATTGTTCAGAACGGTCATGCCCGTCACATTCAGCAAATTCTGTATGGCCGCCGGGATCCCCACACCACAGACACCGCGCACGATCTTTCCGTTCAGGCTGAACATGGACGGCTTGATGCATACATGGGTGCTTTTTCTCTTCACATACAGCAGCACAAAGAAATACATACAGGCTACACAGTTGGAAAGGAAGGTCGCAAGCCCTGCCCCTTCCGCCCCCATATTCAAGCCCCAAGGAAGAATGAAAATGGGATCCAGAATGATATTCAGGATGCAGCCGCTCATGGTGCCGATGCTTGCATGCAGGGCCGCCCCTTCCGCCCTGACCAGATAAGCCATTACCACATTCAGAATCGTGGGAGCCGCTCCGCAGGCGACCGTCCATCTCAGATACGCCGCAGTAGCCTCCGCCGTCGTGGCATCCGCTCCGAGCAGCGTAAGGATAGGCCCCTGGAATACAAGATACAGCAGAGAAAACATCAGCCCGAAAAAGACAGAGCAATAGAAGCCAAATGCGCTGCTGCGGTGTACCGTTTCATAATCCCTGCTCCCAAGCGCCCGGCTCATCATGCTGGACGAACCGACACCGAACAGATTATTAACCGCATTAAATGCCAGAATCAGCGGCGCTGCCAGTGTAACAGCAGCATTTTGAACCGAATTGTTCAGCATTCCCACAAAATAGGTATCCGCCAGGTTATAGAGCACTGTCACCAGTGAACTTAAAATCGTAGGCACCGCCAGCTTGACGACCGCCTTCGGAATCGGCAGCTGTTCAAATAGCATAATTTTCTGTTTGTCTTCCACGATGAATTCCTCCGTTTTCCTTCTATAAACGATATCCGATTGAAATATAGCCCTAAAAAAATATTATAACGCGGCGGATTCTGATTTGCAATGCCGCCTCGAGGATGTTTGCTGAGAACGCCTGTCTTTGGACGGAGGGCGCATCAGCTATGATCTCCGCTTCCGTGCACTGTACCCGCCGCAGTTTCATTTCCCCTCCGGCAGGCTTCTCATTAATCTGGAAGCGCAGAAAAGCCTCCGGGTCAAATACCATCTCTCCACCCGGGACGTCTTCTATGGCGCGCATGCTGTCCGACCAGCTGGGGAGCGAATTTGCAGATTCTGATTACGACAAGCTGCACAAGGTATACAGCATCTGGATCTGTATGAACGCGCCAAAGCGGATCGGCAACGCTATGACGATATATCGGCTCACCAAGCAGGAACGGGTGGGGCATGTTCCGGAAGAATGCCGGCACTATGACAAACTGACAATCGTCCAGATTTTTCTGGATTCCAGAGAAGAATACGGCCCTCCCGGGAGCCTGTACCGGCTGCTAAACGTACTCTTTTCTCCGCAGCTGGATTATCAGGAAAAGGAACGGATTCTGAGCCGGGAATATGCACTGGAGATGACAGAACCCCTCAGAAAGGAGCTTGAACAGATGGGAAATATAGGTGAAGCGATTCTGGAAATGGGCCTAAGGGAAGGCAGAAAACAGGGTAAAAAGCAGGGAAGGGAATTGGGCATCCGGCAGGGCAAAGCACAGGGAATGAAACAGGGGGCCCTGCAGACCTTATCCTCCCTGGTAGCAGAAGGCCTGCTCACGCCGGAAAAGGCCGCCGAACATCTCGGCATCTCCGTGGAGGAATTCTTCAGGAAAACCCGGCACCTTTCCGGTTTGCACTAACCCCGCCCCGCTCATTTTCCGTACTGGAATTTGGCAAAATCCAAATGTCCCAAAGCCATATCAAGCTTACCTGCCGCAGCTCTAGCTGCGGCAGGCTTCCACAAAGCCCCGAAAGATTTTCCGTGCGTTTCCATCCGTTCGGTAGGAGAATTCCGGATGCCACTGAAGCGCCAGAAGAAGCCGTTTTCCTTCCATATATACCGCTTCAATCAGACCATCTTCCGATCTGGCAGCTGCCTTCAGTCCAGGGGCGAGTTCCCTGATCGCCTGATGATGATAGCTGTTCACAGGAATTTCCTCCTGTTCTACCATTTTCCACAAAGGAGACTTTCTTTCCACAAAAACCATATGCGCGATCTTGTCATACGGAGGCGTCTGGTGATGCTCTATTTTACTGGGATATTCGGTCGGAATGTCCTGATAGAGCGTTCCGCCCAGAGCCGCATTAATCAGCTGAATTCCTCTGCAGATGCCCAGAACCGGCTTGTCCTGCTCTAAGACGTATCGCAAAAGTTTCTGCTCCATCCCGTCTCTGTCGGGGCAAGTTTCCTGGCAGGTCTCCTTTTTCTCCTCCGCGTAGCAGGAGGGTTCCACATCCTGTCCTCCGGTAAAAAGAAATCCGTCCAATTCTTCCGCAAGCTGGGCCAGCGCCTCTTCATCCTGGCTCAGCGGAAGCATCACAGGTATGGCCCCTGCTTCTTCCAATCCTTTCATATATCCGGGAAGCATCCAGTAGCTTTCCCTCTGTATATCGATTAAGGGTATGATTCCAATCAAAGGTTTTCTCATTCCAAACTCCTTCCTCGTCTCAGCACCACAAATATCCTTTTGATTGTAGCATACTCTCCTTTCTACCGCATCTTTTTTCTATTCTGCCAGATACCGTTCCAACGCTTTCGTATTAAATTTCGGGATATAATTCTTTTTCATAAAACTGATCTCTCTGGCCGAAGCGATGTGAAAATTTTTCATGGATATCCTGCCGCACACATCATAGAGCCCTCCTTCAAAATATAAAGCGCAATGCTCCTCTATTCGGTTAATCATAAATACCGAACCCTGAATCTTCTCATGCAGCATATTTGCCAGCCAAAAGCATCCGCCGTTCAGAAACAGTTTTTCCCATCCTTTTTCAGAGAAGTAACTCGCTAAGGCTTCCATCATTTTTCTGTATTCGTTCATCTCCTGCCTCCCGCTCTCTTTTCCGCATGTGCGGGCCGATGACAAGCTGTGTCCGTTTCCCCCCCTCTTCCTCTGCACCGGACCTTCGCTGTCAGCGCGGCGAAATCCGTTTTGGTTCTCTTGTATTGGGAGTTTAAACCCTGTTATAATAATAGAGTCAATACAAACATTTGCCTGATTTTTGAAAGGCAGCGGTGTATAAACAACGATGAGAAAATATCTGACCATCAGCGAATTCGCAGAATTGAGAAATGTGAATATCAATTCCCTGCGCTACTACGAAAAATTGAACATTCTTCTTCCCGCATGGGTCGATCCGAAAACAAACTATCGGTATTATCTGCCCGAACAGTTGGGGACACTGGATGCGATCCAGCTCTGCATTCAGCTGAATATTCCGCTGAAAAATCTGAAAAATTATATTGATGAAAATGGCGATCTGGATGAAAAAGCGATTCTTGAAGACGGCAGAAGGGCGATGCAGACGCAGATCGCTCAAATGCAGCAAGGAATGGAACTCACGGAATTCCATCTCAATGTCATGGAGGAAAATAAAAAATACAGTGCACAAAAGGGCGTCTATTCCCGCAGAATCGGCGAGCGGTTCTTTGTGGAGGCTCCCTGCCCCGGAGACTGGGATCTTCCGGATAAAAACGATATGCACTGTGCTTCGTCTAACCTGATGTCCCGGGAAAAAACGGCCATCGGTCTGTTTCATGATGCCCAAATCCTGGATATGGCTCCGGTATTTCCCACGGGCGTTTTGGTCCGCTGCGGAACTTCTCCCATATCTTATTCCTTCTTTGTTCAGGTTTTGCATCCAAAAGAACAGGATTTACAGGTTGTCCGTATCCCTGAATCCGATTTTCTGTGCGTGCAGCTTGATATCACGCCGCAAACCGACGTCCTGCAGGTGATAAAACAGAATTTTGATTTTCATCGCTTAACATTCGCCATTGTAACAAATATGCCCTTGGCGAAATCCAGTTTTAACAGTATACACAGCGAAATCCAGATTCCTGTTTTAAAATCCGGGGACTTATAGGCGGCTGCCCGGAGCGCTTGTTCTGCGCGACAGAAAGCGACATTTCTCTCCATATAAAAAGGCTGCTGCAGCCGGGATCGGTTTCTATTTCCCAATCACAGCCACAGCAGCCCTAAAGGACTTCAGGCACTTCCATATTATCGGATATTATCCGTACTATTTGATATTATCCGTTTCTTCTCCAAATATCCCTGTCCTCATTGCAGGAACGGATCACTTCAATCTCCTCCGGATCATACGGGGTGAAATCCGCATGGAAAATATCATGCATCCAAAGGCTGGTATCGATGTTCGGTTCATTCTTGATAACCTCCCATACGATATGGTGCTGGCTCTTCCCATTCACAAAGCCGAAGAAATAGCTGCCGACCCCTTCCCGCTTCCATAGCGGCAGCTGTGTCTGGATCAAGCTCCGGTAAGGGCGGTGCAGCCATTCCGTATTGATTAACGGCCGGCCGAACTGACGCAGAGAATGGACAAGCTGACGCGCATGCAGATAATCCCCATAATAATGGAAGGTGACGATATCCGACAGGGCGATCGCTTCCAGCTCTATCTCCGCATAGGTGGTAGGATCCTGATACCATCCCCCCTCGCTTCCCAATCCCCAGATATCCGCGGTGAGCGGCTGGCTTATATCCTTTTCACGCATCCAGGAAAAGATTTTCTTCATCATCGGCAGGGAGGTCATCCCACGGCTGGAATTACCCGCTTCATTCCAGATATTCCAGATCAGGATACGGGAATCCTGCCCATAGCGCTCCGCCAGTTCTTCCACATAGCGGCGGATTTCCGGCTCCATCGCCGGGTCATCCGTGATGCTGTATCCCACAGTTTTTCCACTCTGTGTACTGTCATCAAATGGCGTCACCGGGCTTCCCCCGAAATATCCGGGAACGGGCTCCGGCTGCGGGCCCAGTTGTTTCGGTTTATACTTTTCCTTCGGAACACAGCAGTCGCTAAATAGGATGGGCATCAGCGTCATGTTGTACTTTTCCAGCAAATCCAGCAGTTCATCCATGCTGGCAAAAAACTGATCGTGTTCCTGCCTCCACACATCAAAGGGCAGGGAAACACGGATGCTGTTAAACTTCAGGAATGCCGCGAGCGCCAGTTCCTTTGCAGCATCCTTGAACGCCTCCTCATGATGATACGACTGGAAATAGTACACACTTCCCGTCATGGAATTGCTGGGAATGAAATTAAATCCCGTGATCCATTCATGCTCCCGGTACCAGTCCCAAATTTCTTCTTCCGTCCACCTTCTTTTCATTGTCATACCCTCCTTATGACGCGATATTGCTGATAATCTTCTCCGGAGCCGGGGACATATAATCCATCAGTCCGGCCGCCACATGATACATCTGCGCATGCGCGAGCCTAGCGGCGCGTACCATCTCCGCATAAGGCGTGCCGCACACATCCAAAAAGCCGATCTGATAATTCTCCCCATCCGGCCGGCCCAGAAAGGGCTGATCCCAATATTCAAAATACTGTACGCCTACGCACTCCGGCACATGCAGGGCATGATTGAGATAATAGCGGTAAGCCTTCCCCCGGCTCTCCTGATCCGCCACTCCGATAATGCCCGTGGCATCCAGCCCTCGATCCAATGCCCCAAAATGGAATTCCCCGATCATGACCGGCATCTTCACCAGCGCTGCTACCTCTGTGAGGACAGCGGTGGGATCGATTTTATAGCAATTAATGGAGAATACATCCATGAACTCACAGCCGGCCGTCTGCTCCGGATACAGAATGAACGCATAGCGCATGCCCAAATTCAGATGATTTGGATCTACCTTCTTCAGTTCCAGCGCAGGCACCCTCACATACTCCCGGATCATACGGGCCGAGAACGCCTTCAGATCTTCCCGCGCCGCTTCCGTCAGCCTGCCTTCTGCGGCCCGGCCTGCAGCCCGCTTTCTGAAATTCCCTTCCATATCTTCCAGTTCCCAGGCCGCGTATAACGCCTCCGTTCCCCTGTATTTTTCTTCCAGAAAATGCAGAAGCGCCTTCCCCGTTTCCGTCTCTTCTTCCACCCCAAGCAGTTCTTCCGCCAGACATACATCATGAGAAAAAGCCCACTGCGGTTCGTTTCTCATATAATATCCAATCATGTTGGCGTCGTTCCTGCCCTCATTCAGCTGCGCCGCATACGCTTTCGCGCTTTCCAGATATTCCTGTGAAAATACATCCGGGAAATCCCGGTAAATTTTACATCTTGTAGACGGATAGCCCATCAGCGTCCTCGTATAGGGCATGTTGCTTCGGCGGATAAAATCTTCATCCGAAAACGCGCCTATCGTATTAAATCCCCAGCTTCTCAGCCGGCTGACAGTCAGCCGCTCCCATTCCTGCCTCCAGTCCGCACCAAAACAATGGATCAGATTCGCCACCGGGAAATTCATATACTCCTCTGCTTCTTTTCTCATCCACGGATCCGGACGGAGCGCCTGGTCATACTCCCCGCCCTTTTCCGGGAGCCAGTCATAACAGGATTCCAACCCGTCTATGGGCGTGCACTCATCCGTACGCACGCAGTCCATTCCGGCGGTCAGGAAAGCGCAGCCCTCCGGATCCACCAGCCACCAGTGTGATTCCGTCTTCTCCAGGCGGAAATATCCGGTCGCCGAAAAACGCAGCCCCGTATATCCCCCATAACTGCTGCGCTCCTTCCATCCCTCTTCCTCCAAAAGGGCCTGTCTTTCCTCCTGGAGCCCCTTCTTCAGGTCTTCCACACTGCTGCGTTTTCCCGGCCAGTTCCCCTCCTTTTTCTGTCCGAGCAAATCAACAAGTGGCTTCCCACTAAACGGACAATCCGGCTGCTCCCAAGACAGAGCGAACCGACGTATCTCTATCTGCTGCCCTTCCCAGCCTTCGCGCAAACCGATGGCAAATCTTCCGATCCGTTCCGGCCTTACCGCTTTGCCCGTCACAAAACTGCGCAGCTTCCCAGGTGTTCTTCCCAGGAAAATGTGCTGTGCGTCCAAAGCTTCAAACGGCAGGACGAGCCGCACCTCTTCCTGTGGAATCATGGACATCCGCACGGTGAGATCCGGCTCTTCACCCTCATTTCCCTTCTCCCAGATCTCAAACTGGAAAACCAAAGACCAGGAAGGAAGGCTTTTCACATCCACCGACAGATACCTGTAATCCTCCCAGCGTATTTCCCCATTTTCCGCCAGGTTCCAGAATGCCCTGGCCGCGTTTCCCTTCCCGCAGCCAAGCAGCCAGGCTCCGTCGCCTCTTTCTTCCCACAGCGTCCCCTTCTCGGCCGCAAACTGGCCTTCATTCAAGATCCATTCCTTTTTTCCCTCTCCCTGGTCACTCATAACTGCTCCTTCCTGTTGGTTGATTTACGAAACAGGATTTCATAATCCAACATCATTTTCTCCTCGTATTCTTCACCCTGCAGGAAACGGATCATCTGCGTCCCTATCGCATTCCCTAGCTTTCTGCCCGTGATATTTACGGCGGTTACTGCAGGCGAAAAATAATCCAGCGTTGGACTGTTGCACAGGGAAGCCACTGCAATGTCACGCGGTATCCGATATCCTTCGCCCAGAAGCCTGGACATCAGCCGCGCACAGATCAAATCATCTGCACAGATGATACAGTCTGCCCTGCTGGAAAATATGGAACGGATGATCCCCTCCATCCGTTCCATATCCATCAGGCTGGCCCGGAAAATCTGAAGTCCCTTTTCCATACCGCACCGCTCCAGCGCTCCGCTCACCCCCCGGCAGCGCGCACTGTTCACCCCATAAGCGTTTATGGTCGTTATCAGGGCAAATCTCCGATATCCCCTGCCCACCAGCATCATGGTCAGGCTTTCCGCAGCCGCACGGCTATCCGAGTCCACCTGAATCACCCCCGGATAGTCACATGAACCGATCAGTCCGACCGGGAAAGGCAGCTCACTGAGATATTTCAGCCGGGCATCTGATTTCGTGTTCTGCATCAGGATGATGGCGTCCACCTTTCCGGAATCCACAAGCCTGCGGATTCCGGAAAGTTCATCCGCCCCTCCTGGTTCCACCATCACCTGATACTGCAGAGAGGACGCAGCCTCGCTGATCCCCAACAGACATTCCTCAAAAAACGGAATGCTCATTGTATATCCCGCTGTCGGAAGGATCACCCCCAGATTCTGCGTGCTGTGTGCCGTCTCCTGTTGCTTTGGCCACATTCCTGCCTGCCTTGCACATGCCTGAATCTTCAGCCTGGTTTCCTCGCTGATGCGCCCTTTCCCCGAAAGCGCCCTGGAAACTGTGCTTTTAGATACCCCCAGCTTTTGTGCAAGTTCTTCTATCGTCATGTGACCCTCCCCCATTTCTGCGCAACCATTTGCGCTGCAACCGTTTATTCATTTCCCACGGCTAAGCAACTGCCCTATTTTCCCTTCTTTATTTATTATAGCGTTTGTTTTGCAACAGTCAATTCGCCTTTCCCCTGAATCTTTTTCCTTTTTCCAATAAAATTTCTTTCAAATCGTGCAAAGATGCGCAACGAAAATAATTTTGTTGCGCATCTTTGCATGATACAAAAGAAAAATAGATATCCTCTTTTTCAGCTAAATTAAACCTTTCATGGCAATAGATTTCCCATACTTTTCAGTCCGATTGCAAGCGTTGAAGTATTATGAAGCAACGCTCCGGATGCAGGCGGCAGAATGCCAAACACGCCCAACAGGATCAAAGCGGAATTAAAGCCCACAATGAAGCGGTAATTTCCTGCAATACGCTTCATCAACTTGTCGCTAAGCTGCTTGAGAAAAAGGATTTGGTGCAGATCCTGACCACTGATGGTCACATCCGCGATCTGTCTGGCCAGTTGTGCCCCATCGCTGATAGCGATCCCTACATCAGCTGCAGACAGAGCTGGTGAATCATTGATCCCATCGCCAATCATGAGCACGCGTTTTCCCCGCGCCTTTTCCTTTTCCACAAAAGCTGCCTTCTCTTCTGGAAGCACCTCAGAGTCATATTCATCCACACCTACGCAGGCCGCAATAGCCGCAGCCGTCCGTTCGCTGTCTCCGGTCATCATGGCCACTTTCTGAATCCCTGCTTCTTTCAACTTATGGATCACCTCAGGCGCTTCCTCACGCAGCGGGTCTTCGATACAAATTACTGCAGCCAGATTGTTCTCAACCGCCAGATAAAGATGAGAGTATTCCTCTGGAAGGGATGCAAACAATTTCTCCTTTCCTTTCGGCACCCTGCATCCTTCATCCTCAAAAACGAAATGATAGCTTCCAATCACCGCTCGCTTACCACCTATGGTTGTTGAGATTCCATGGGCCACCATATATTCAACCTTGGAATGCATTTCCTCATGGGCCAGATTCTTTTCCCTTGCTGCCGTCACCACAGCCTTCGCCATGGAGTGCGGGAAGTGTTCTTCCAAACAGGCAGCAATACGAAGAAGTTCATCTGGCTCTTCATCGCTAAAAGAAATCACTCGTGCCACAGTAGGCGTCGCTTTGGTCAGCGTTCCCGTTTTGTCGAAAACAATGGTATCCGCTTCCGCTACCGCCTCCAGATATTTTCCTCCTTTTACAGTAATATGGTGACTTCCTGCCTCCCGAATCGCTGAAAGCACAGATACCGGCATAGCCAACTTCAAAGCGCAGGAAAAGTCCACCATCAGCACAGAAAGGGCCTTCGCCACATCCCGTGTAAGCAGCCAGACCAGAATGGTTCCCGCCAGCGTATATGGCACCAGCCTATCTGCCAAATGTTCCGCCTTTCCTTCCAGCGTGGATTTTAACTTCTCCGATTCCTCAATCATGGTCACAATCTTCTCAAACCGGCTGGAACCTCCCACCGCTTTAACTTCCACCACCAGTTCGCCCTCCTCCAACACAGTACCTGCATACACATAGCTGCCGGCAGAACGGCGAACCGGTACGGACTCTCCCGTCATGGAGGACTGATTGACCATGGCCTCCCCAGATTCTACCAGACCATCAAAGGGAATTACACTTCCCATATGAACAACCACCCGGTCTCCTGCCTGAATCTGTGAACTTGGTGTCAGAATTTTCTGTTCCTGCGTTTTCAGCCAGACCTTTTCCACATTCAAAGACATGGTTCTGGCAAGATCCCCTACGGATTTCTTATGCGTCCATTCTTCCAGCAATTCCCCCACTCCAAGAAGGAACATGATGGAACTTGCCGTATCCGTATCCCCTCTGGCCACAGATACCCCGATGGCCGCTGCATCCAGCACTGGCACCTCAATTTTTCGCTTTGCAAGCGTCTTTATCCCCAAATACAGATATTTCAGGGATTTGCACGCCGTGAATACTGCCCGCAGAGGATAGGGGACGAATAACTTGGCCGCACAATGGAAAAGCACCTTATCCACCAGCTTTTCCTGATACCGCGCATGCAGCGCCCTTCCTGATGTCTCCAGAAAGCTATCTGGCATACTGACGTCTTCATATTGAAAACCATACAGCGCCTCTAACAGTTCTTCCCTCCGCATCTCATAGCAAACAACTGCATCTCCTGTTCTCTCGTATACCTTTGCGCTTTTCGTTCCAGGCAGGGACTGAAGGTAATAAAGCAGCGTGTCCGCCTGTTCGCAACTCATCCTCCATTGTTCAAGATGGATCCTCATCCTGCCAGGAATCTCATGCTTAATTATGAATTTCAATGTTTTTCCTCTTCTGTCTCATAAGCCTTTTCACAGGCTGCTTCTTCCTGCGCTGCCCGTTCTTGATTAATCGCCTTCGCCTCTTCGTAAATATCCTCTGCATTTTCCTGAACGGAAGTCACCGTCTTCATCATGGATTCTCTGGCGCGCAGAGCGGCTGCCGTGCAGTTCGTATAGAATTTCTTCGCGTCTTTGCTGGACAAAAGCTTAATCCCGGCAGTCCCAAACAGAACGCCTGCAGCAAAAATACCCGTTTTCTTCATATCAACACACTTCAAACATTTCCACATCTTGTGTACCTCCTTTTCGTCTCTTACAACATTTCATTTATGCCGGTATCCTGTGACAAATGTCATAAACAGGCAAAACAACATTGCCCATGCCCAGAATCTATGCTGCTTCATACATTTCTCGCCTCCTATTTTTCCGACATACTATTTTAATTATAGTCTTTCTTTCAAACGGCGCAATCGTTTTTACATCAATATAATATTCTTTAATTGATAATCTTTATCATTAAAAAAACTACAAGCGAAATCGTCGTTGTATTCCAGCATGGCCGGCAGAAACTTCCCGGTAACAATCGCTATTTTTACAATCAAAAAAGAACCCATAAGGGCTCTTTTTTGATTCGTATGTTTTTGTGTATGTGTATATAATTTGTTAGTTATAACTAACTAAATTCAGTATATCTACTGCTGCTTTCTCTGTCAACCGTTTTTTTGATCTGCTTTTATCATTCTGGTACGTTTATGCCAATTTTCTCTACATTTTTTCAGTATCGTTTTTATTTCACACGGGTCATAGACACATTACTCGGTGACATAATTTCTCCATAGCCTAATCATAATGCCATAAAATCCTCCGCGCACCATATATTCAATCATCTATTCTCAAAAGTCTATCGCAAAATGACGTATGCGCATTGTATAATAGGATAAAACGAGGTACAATATGCTTACTCGCTTTTTATCAAAAATATATTATTCGGCGAGATCAGGGGGAGAGTTTTTATGAAAGCCAAATCCTATGAAATTGATATGTGCAATGGCCCTTTAGCTGGGAAAATCCTTCGCTTTGCCATTCCGCTCATGCTGTCTGGCATTCTCCAACTTCTGTTCAATGCGGCGGATATTATTGTTGCCGGACGTTTCGCAGGCCATCAAGCTCTTGCCGCTGTTGGAAGTACTGGTGCACTGATTAATCTTTTGGTGAATGTTTTTATCGGCCTTTCGGTAGGCGCTAATGTATTGACCGCCAATTATATTGGCGCAAAGCAGGAAAAAGCCGTCAGTGAAACGGTGCACACCGCCATTCTGACCAGTCTCGTTTGTGGCACAGCCCTTATTTTCATAGGCGTTCTCCTTGCTAAACCATTGTTAATACTAATGGGGACGCCGGAAGATGTATTGGAACAAGCCGCCCTTTATATGCGCATATATTTTGTTGGAATGCCCGCTACGATGCTGTATAACTTCGGAGCCGCCATTCTGCGTGCGACGGGAGATACTCAGAGACCCCTTTACTATCTGCTTACCGCTGGTGTCATTAATGTGATTCTGAACCTAATTCTGGTAATTGTCTTCCACTTGGATGTCGCCGGTGTTGCAATTGCAACAGTGATTTCCCAATGTATCTCCGCCTTGCTTGTGCTTCGTTGTCTGATGAATGATGATGCTGCATATCGGTTGCATCTAAATAAATTGAAAATCCATAAAAACCGATTGATACTGATGATCCGCATCGGCCTTCCAGCCGGAATGCAGGGTGCAATTTTTTCTATTTCCAATGTTTTGATCCAATCTTCTGTCAATTCTTTCGGTTCCGTAGCCATGGCCGGGAATACTGCCGCCAGCAATATTGAAGGTTTCATCTACACCTCCATGAACGCCTTCCATCAAACGGCCGTTAGCTTTACCAGCCAAAACTTCGGGGCCAGAAAAAAAGAACGTATCAATCGGATCCTGTTCCAATGTGAAGCGTTCGTATTTGCAGTTGGCTTTGTCTTCGGCATACTAGCATTAATTTTTGGTGATAAGCTACTTCTGATTTATTCCACGGACACAGAAGTTATACGATACGGGCTAATCCGCATGGGCGTAATCTGCACCACATATTACCTATGTGGTATGATGGATGTGCTGGTAGGAAGCCTCAGGGGACTTAATTATTCTGTACTGCCAATGATCGTTTCCATTGTAGGTGCCTGCGGCCTGCGTATTCTGTGGATATTCACAATTTTTCAGTGGGAAAGAAGCCTCTTCGTTCTTTATCTTTCTTATCCAGTAACCTGGTTCATCACAGCAGCAGCGCATCTTACATGTTATATCGTTGTAAAAAAGAAATTGGATAAAAAGGAGAACTATGGTCTGGGAGTTTAATGTTTTAGATAAGATTCAACAGTTGTTCGCAAATGATTTTTGGGACGTAGTCATGCCCCGCATCTCTTTCTTAGGAAATGCGGGGCTTATTTGGATTCTTCTGAGTATCTTTTTGTTATTGTTCCGCCACACGCGGCGGGCCGGCCTGGCTTCTGGAATCGCATTGCTTTTCATGCTGGTTACAGGCAATCTGATCATAAAACCTCTGGTAGCTCGACTTCGTCCTTTTACTGTGAATACAGCTATTCAGCTTCTGATCCCGCCTCCCACAGACTTTTCTTTTCCGTCCGGACATACCTACGCTTCTTTCGCCTCCTCTACGGCAATACTGCGCGATAACCGGCGTTTCGGCATTCCTGCCTTAATTCTTGCTGCTCTGATCGCCTTCTCCAGGCTCTATCTGTATGTGCATTATCCCACAGATGTGCTGGCTGGGACATTGTTCGGTATCCTGGCCGGATGGCTGGGGCATCTGGCTGCTCTCCGTATTGAGAAGCGCTTTCCTAAGCTTTTTGCATCCGAATAACTTCCTTCCCATAACTTTATATTTCGATCTGTTTCCCATATATTCCCTTTTGTTCAACCGATCTTATAGATACTCATTCCAAGGCCGCTGTAAAGGAAATTTCCATCCTGACTGACCACCTCCAGAGTGGACGGGGTAGTTGCCGCGCTGATCGGCACAGAAAACGCCACATTAGCGCTCTCTGCCGAAGTGTGGAATGTATGTTGGACGCCTGCGCCTGATACGCTGTTTCCATCTTGTTGCAAATAAAGTAATATGTTCAACGGAAATGTCACACCGGAAGCCGGGGCTAACGTACTGTGAAAGGCCACTACATATAGTCCTGAATCGTTCAGTGTAAACTCTCCGCTCCCCTGTACATGACTTATACTCGTTCCCTGGCTCGTACCGTTCCTATCAAAAATTAATGCTGTTCCTGCTGTTCCAAGCGCGGCTGGCACAGAATATGCCGATAAGAAGTCCGCCTCTACAGCAGAACCTGTCGGGCCAGTTGCTCCAGTCACCCCTGTGGGACCAGCAGGGCCGGTTGCTCCGGTCGGTCCGGTCGCGCCAGTCGCCCCGCTTGGGCCTGTCGGGCCGGCTGCTCCAGTCGCGCCAGTCGCCCCGCTTGGACCTGTCGGACCCGTGGGACCAGTAGGGCCCGTTGTCCCGGTCGCCCCACTTGGGCCTGTCGGGCCCGTTGCTCCAGTCACCCCGCCTGGACAGCAACACCACGAACATTTTGGACGTTTTAATGGTATACAAGGCCGTTTGCAATAGCATCCCGGCCGTTTCTCTTCCTTCTGCGATTCTATGGCAGCCTCTTCTCTTTCATCCAAGGCTTTTTGCTTCTCTTGATCCTTCATCGATTTTTCTCCTTCTCTGGATAACTTTTCTTACTCTGGATAGACGGTATCGTCTTTTTTCTGAAGTACTCTTTATTCTGCAGATAATATTCCGACCATGGTTTGTATTTACCCGCTTCTTCATTATAGTATTCTGCCCGATCATAGTCCCCCAGTCGGTCGTAGCACAGGCATAGCTGTATACAAGGCAGGAAGCCATAACAATCCTCTTCCACGAAACCGCCGCGTTCCGGATGTTTTTTCAGTGACAGAGCCGCCTGATACCAGAAAATAGCCGCTTTATAGTTATTCCTGTCATATAAATGCCGTCCAATATCACAGCACGTCTCAGCCCTTGGTTCAGCCCAAGCCAGGCTTCTAATCAAGGCTTCCAGAGCTTCCTCTTCCCTTCCAAGTTCATATTTGCAATAGGCCAACAATCGGGAAGCCTCAATCCTATTCTCAATCCAGACTTCAGGCGTTTCGACTATGTCCCGAAATATCTTTTCTGCCTCTTCATATCTACCATGCGCATATAGTTCTCTTCCGTAATAATATTTCTGCCTATCGTCCAAAACGCCTTTTTGTGCCAGAAACTTTTCATATATCCTAAGATTCCTGTTCTCATCTCCACTTTTAATTTTTTTATGAAGGATCGGTGCATTCACATGTTCTATCCGCCCATATGGTACGATTACCTCATGAACCGCGCCGGACCATACGCTAAAAGGCCCATTCCGCACGATCCTCTCCCGTTCATAAGTAAGAAGGGAATTTCCAGCTTCATCAAAAGCCGTTTGATAGGGGAGCATTAAGATATCTATATTTGAGTCCATCTGTTTTTTCGTCTCCATAAGCAATTCCAGCGACCGCCTCGGAACCACATCGTCTGCATCCAGCCATAAAATATATTCTCCATTAGCCTTGGAAAAAGAAAAATTTCTGGCAGCGGAAAAATCATCCTGCCAGGGATACTCATATATGTACGGCGTAAAACGCGCTGCTATTTCTTTGGTTCCATCTTCTGAGCCTGTATCCACAAGAATGATTTCGTCAGCCAATTGCCGTACACTGTCAAGGCAGCGTCCCAGCACTGCTTCTTCATCCCTAACAATCATGCACAGACTCCATCTCACCATCTTTTCCTCTTTCCCATGCTATTTGCGCATGAATTCTTATGCTCCTAAAAATAAAATATGCTTTCAACTATTGATCGGTGAAAGCATTCTTTTTCCCATATACGAGGTAAAACGTCCCATTGCATGCACTAAAAATACATTCTGTACAACAAAAAAACAGCCCCGGAAATCCGCCATAAACTGGCGATTTCCGGAACTGTCCGCAAATTACGGATTCAAATTACTCGGTAGCTGCCTCAGTGGTAGCTGCTTCAGTAGTAGCTGCTTCCGTGGTGGCTTCCTCAGTAGTAGCTGCTTCAGTGGTAGCTGCTTCGGTAGTAGCTTCCTCAGTGGTAGCTGCTTCAGTAGTGGTCTCGGTCTCGGTTGCAGTCTCAGTAGCTTCTACAGTGCTTTCTACAACAGTGGATTCCTCAACGCTGGATGCTTCAACAGTGGATTCTTCTACGCTGGAAGCTTCCGTTGCTACTGCAGTGCTCTCGGTGTTAGAAGTCTCGGTGGATCCGCAAGCTACCATCATTGCGGAAGTAAGAACTGCTGCTGTTAAAACTGCTACTAATTTTTTCTTCATAATGTTTCTCCTCCTTTAATAACCCTCCGTTTTCTTGCTTATCAAGCCGGAGCTTTATTACGAGAAAGAGAATAGCACGTTTCCTCTTACTTGTAAATAGATTTTATAAACATTTTTAACAAATTATGAATTTCATAAGAAATCATTCACAAAATGTTCACATTTCCTTCTATTATCGACTTTTAACGCCTTCTATGCTACACTGAGCTTACCGATGGACGCCCGTTTTCTGCTGCGTCCTACGCAAACTACAGACTTTGAGAATTCAGAAATGGAGGTTTCTTATGTCCCCTTATCTTCTGGAATGCTGCGTGGATTCCGTCCAATCCGCTCTTCTTGCCGAGCAGGGCGGAGCCGACCGGCTGGAGCTGTGTTCCAATCTGGTTATCGGAGGTACCACGCCATCCCTTTCTCTCTATGAAGAAATCAGAAAACGTTCCGATATTCGGATCCACGTCCTGATTCGCCCCCGCTTCGGAGATTTCCTCTATTCTCAGGAAGAACTGGCCGTCATCGCAGGCGATATCCGCCGCTTTCGGCAAGCCGGCGCCCAGGGCGTCGTGATCGGCTGCCTGACCCCGGACGGAGAACTGGATATGGAAAACATGCGCGTTCTGATGGATGCCGCACAGGACATGTCTGTCACCCTGCACCGCGCTTTTGATATGTGCCGTGATCCTTTCCGGGCCCTGGAACAGGCACGGGAGCTTGGTGTCAATACCATCCTCACTTCCGGTCAGGCCCAAAGCTGTCTGGAAGGAGTCTCCTTGTTAGAAGAACTGGCCCAGAAAGCCGGCCCAGACCTCACCATCCTGGCCGGTGCCGGCATTCATGCGGATGCCGTCCGTCTCCTTCTTCAGAAGACCTCTCTGACCGCTTTTCACATGTCCGGCAAACGCATCCTGGAAAGCGGCATGCATTACCGCAATGCCAATGTCTCCATGGGCCTTTCCGGCATGAGCGAATATGAAATCTGGCAGACGGATCCGGAAGCCGTACGGCAGGTACGTCTGCTGCTGGAGCAGGCGGCCGCTGCGGGCACTTCTAAATAAGCCGCCGCAAAAGGCTGAATCGGATGCAGCGCCTAGCGCTCACAACGCCAGAAAAAGGCGCTGTATCCGGGAAGCAGGCTTCCTCCCCCAAAATCATGCTGCTCATTGCTGATCAGATCCACAGCCAGGCCGCATCCTGCGTCAAAATTCGCGGTATATGGCTCACTGTCCGCATTAATTGCGACCAAAACGCGTTCTCCTTCCACGGCCCGTTCAAAAATACACTGCTTATTCGTAAGCACGACGGAACGGAACGAACCGTAACACAACGCCTTAGAACCTTTCTTTGCTTTTGCAAGCTTAGCGATAAATCCGGACAGTTCGTTCTCCACAGGGGCTTCAAAACAAGCACGAAGCGCCTGATCTCCATCGCTCTTATTGCCCTTTGCTCCCCATTCGCTTCCGTAATAAACACATGGAATCCCGGGCATTCCGAATGTCAGCGCATAGATCAGCGGCAGATGCTTTTCATTCGACAGCATGCTGGCAATCCGGGTCACATCATGATTATCCACAAAGGCAAGAAGATGCAACCCTTTATAAAGCGTCCAGTTCTCCGGCCCGAACTGGCGCAGCAAAGAATGATTGATTTCAAACAGGTTCATGCTGTTAAAGCTGGAATACAGCCCCTTGTAGCACTCATAATTCGTGCAGGAATGCAGCATGGCATCATTCACAAGCACCTTATAATCTCCATGCAGGATCTCACCCACAAGGAAGAATTCTTCTTTCAGGCCGTCGCAGAAGCTGCGCAGCCTTCTTACAAAATCATGATCCAGACAATACGCCACATCCAGACGCAGCCCGTCTATATCAAAAGCTTCCACCCAGAAACGGATGCTGTCAAAAATGTGCCGAACCACCTCTTCATTTCTCAGATTCAGCTTTACCAGATCATAATTGCCTTCCCAGCCTTCATACCAAAGCCCGTCATTATAATTGGAATTCCCATCCAGATGAATATAGAACCAGTCCAGATACGGTGAACGCTCCCGATTCTTAAGCACATCCTGAAACGCCCAGAATCCTCTGCCCACATGATTAAACACACCGTCCAGCACCACACGGATGCCCTCTACATGCAGGCTTTGACATACCTGTGCAAAATCTTCATTGCTTCCGAGCCTGCAGTCAATCTTTCTGAAGTCTCTGGTGTTATACCCATGGGTATCTGATTCAAATACCGGAGAAAAATAGATCGCATCCGCTCCCAGCCCTTTGATATGGGGGATCCAGTCCTTTACCTTTAAAATCCTGGCCTTCTCCACTCCGTCATTCTCAAACGGCGCTCCGCAGAACCCCAGCGGATAGATCTGATAAAATACGCTTTCATATGCCCACATCTTTCTTTTCCTCCTCTGATGATTCCTGCAACACTTCAGACGGATCTGAACGGTTGCAGGTTTCCTCCGTTTCCTCCCTATGGGCCAAAACGGACAGATGGCATTCTATCATTCCGGCAGTTCAAGCTGTCCTCTCCAGCACACCTCGAGCCAGTATCTTTTTCAATGAGTTTACATTATAGCATACTTTTTTCTTTTTGAATATAAAAAATGGTCTTTTCTGTTTCTTCCACATTGCTCCGCGCCGGCCCGGCAGTCCCTTCCCCTCCTTCTTTGCGCCCCATCAGGGAGCCTAGCCCTCTTTCACATGGAAGGGATACGCCGGATTTCTTTTAGGGAACGCCCGCATGCAAAAGCAAAAAACAGCCAATTTTTGAAGTGGCGTTCCAAAAAAAGAAATCCGCGCTGTGGATATCCACTCCGAGGATATACACATGCTTTCAGCTGTGGATAAGCATCTTTTTTTGTCCACAAATCGCCCGTTTCAGCCGTTGACCAGCCGAGTTTTTTCACTCTTTTTCGATCGCTTTGTGAAAATGTGGAAAACCCCTTTTTTCTCTTGATTACGACAATGTTCGCAAAAGAAATCCCCAGTTTCCACAAAGTTATCCACATTCACACCTGTCATAATCAAGTTATCCACCTGTCAGTTTTATTGACACTTGTGTCACATTCTGAAAATCCGATTATTTCACATACTTATCCACAGTTTCTGTTCCTATTTCCCGCTGCCAATCCCTGACAGTTTTCTTGTCTTTCCGCTTTTATTTTATTCTGCGAACCTCCCGGCGGATACCAGCCTCCTTCCTTCACGGTTACAGCCACTCATCCCAGAAGCGCTCCACGCGCTTTGCCACACGTTCCACCGTCACGGCCTCATATTCCTCCCATTCTCTGGGGAAAAGCCTCTGATAGGAGCTGCTCAGGAAACGGTCGTCCAGAAGCGCCACGATTCCCACATCCTCCGCTGTCCGAATCACCCTTCCGGCAGCCTGAAGCACTTTGTTCATCCCCGGATACCGGTAGGCATAGTCAAACCCATTGCCTCCCCGGGCGTCAAAATAGCGCTTCAGGATCTCCCGTTCATTACATACCTGCGGAAGGCCGGTGCCCACGATGATGGCTCCGATCAGGCTGTCCCTTTTCAGATCAATCCCTTCACTGAAAATCCCGCCCATCACACAGAATCCCAGCAGGCTCCTGTCTTCCTCTTCTTCGATCTCCATATAAATCTGCCCCTCCAGAGAGCAGTCCCAATTTCCCTCAAACCGCTTCAGAAACTGTTCTCTCGCTTCCTCGTTCATATAATCTTCCTGCAGCAGGCATTCTTCCCGTTCTTCGTCCAGAAAATATTCCGCATACACTTCGTATACATTTTGAAGAAAACTGTGAGATGGAAAGAAAATCATATAATTCCCATACCGCATGCTGGTAATCTCATGAAGGTATCTGGCAATGTTGTAATATTCCTGCCTGGAACGCCTCGTATACCTGCTGGTCACATCGCTTCCGATAAACAGGGCTTTCCGTCTGGGATCAAAGGCAGATTTGGCATATACCTCATAATCCTCGCTCTGCCCGCCGAGAAGTCCTTTATAATACTGGATGGGAAGAAATGTTGCGGAAAAAAGGATCGAGCTTCTCGCCCTCTCCATACATTCCTTCAGGTTCAGCGCCGGATTCACGCAGAATAGCTTCAGCAGAAAGCCGTCATCCTCCAGCTGCGTATATATGACATAGTTGTCATCCAGCTTGTCATAGATCGTCTGAAAATGGGAAAGGAGAAAATAGAATTCCAAAATTTCATTTCTGACAGGGCTGTCATCATGATCTTCCAGGTATGTCTCCATCCGTTCCGCAAGCCGTCCGATTTCCACAATGAGCGCGTCTATCTCTTCCAGCTGAACGATCCTGCATCCTTCACATTCCCGCTTCAGCTGCAGCATATGCCGGTTGCATTTTTCCAGAAGGCGCTCCATCCTGGCGTCATATTCATGGACGACTTTTTTCAAGGCGAGGAAATCCTCTTTCACCAGACTTGCACTGTACATCTCCCTTCCCCGCTCCACAAGGTTATGTGCCTCATCGATCAGGAAAATATAGGGGCCTGCCGTTCCTCCCTCTCCGAAGAAACGCTTCAGATAGACATGCGGATCGAACACATAATTATAGTCACAGATGATTCCATCGGAAAACAGGCTCATATCCAGGCTCATTTCAAACGGGCACACCTGGTATTTCTGGGCATATTCTTCTATCTTCTCTCTGCTGTAATGGTCTTCATGCGTCAGCAGATCATACATGGCCTCATTGATCCGGTCATAATGGCCATTGGCATAGGGACAGGCCGCCGGATTACAATCCGCTTCCTCCAGAAAGCAGATTTTATCCTTTGCCGTCAGAATGACCGTTTTCATCTGCAGTCCCTTTTCCCGAAGCAGCTGAAAGGTGTTGTCCGCCACGGTCCGGGTGATTGTTTTCGCTGTCAGATAGAAGATCCGATCCGCCTTTTTCTCTCCCAACGCTTTCACTGCCGGGAACACGGTGGACAACGTCTTCCCCACTCCGGTCGGCGCCTCGATGAACAGCTTCCTTTTATGCACGATGCTCTGATATACATAGGCCGCCAGCTCTTTCTGCCCTTCCCTGTACGCATAGGGGAACTGCAGGCCGCGTATGGAGGCCGTCCGAATCTCCTCCCACTGGCGCATGAAATCCGCCCATTTCTTATATTCCTTCAGAATCCCCATAAACCATGCTTCCAGTTCCCCTTTCTCATAGGAACTGTAGAAATAGCGAACTTCCTCCGTCTCCATATGGCAATAGGTCATACGAACCTTCATCTGCTCCTGGCCGCCGGCAGCCGCATACATATAGGCATAACATTTCGCCTGTGCCAAATGAACCGGTACAGGCTCCTTCATCCGTTCCAGCGCCCTGTATGTTCCCTTTATCTCATCGATGGTCACCGGCGTTCCGGCGATCACGCCGTCCGCTCTCCCTTCCACGATCAAGTCGTAGTCTGGCGTCTCCCATACATACCGCAGCGTCACTTCGGCCTGATAGTCCGATCCCATCCGCCTCTGGATCATGCGATGGATTCGCCCGCCTTCCAGCATCGCATTGTCCGGCGCCGCTTTCTTCCTATTATCAATATCTCCGCTGCGAAGGATGAACTCCACCAGGCTCCGCACCGATATCCTCATTTCCATCCGGCACTCCTCCCCCGGAACCTTCCGTCCCGGCCGGCAATTTTTCCTGCTCTTATAGTATCATTTTCCCCCTGCCTGTACAATCCTCTTCAGAACTCCTGTTCGTTCCGGAACATTTTTTGTGTGCAGCGGGCTGCGTTCATGGCAGCCCGCCTCGCTCGGACAGAAAGAAAGGCCCTCTGCCATGAACGCAGCCTCTTGCATGCAAAAAACGCCCCGGAACGATACAGGCATGCATCATTCCGAAGGCGCTTCTTGGAAGCCCTCTGCGGGCCATTTTACAGCTTGTGCATTCTTTTTTGAGACATCGCCGGGCATCAGCCGGCCATGGAAAACCTCTGCAGATATCTGTCGAATTCTTCACTGTAACCGTGACAGAAAACGGTCAGAACCTGGTTCAAATCCAATCCGTACACGCCGAGAATCGACTTGGCATCCACAATATAGCTGTTATAAGCAATATCAATATCAAAATCGCATTTTGTGGCCGCCTGCACGAATTCTTTCACTTCGCTGGGCCTCAGCATGATTTTGTATTGCATACATCCGTTCTTACCATTCATAGATCACACTTCCTTTCTCAAACACAGAATCCCTCAGACGGGGATTCCCCCCGCAAATCGCTGCAAAACAACAAAATACGAGCCATTTCTTCCAACTTCTCTTCAGAATGAAAAATATTATACATATTTTCCCCGGAATGTAAAGGCTTTATTTTCCAGCCCTTCTGCAGCCCGACCGGCTTTCTCGTACAATCTGCTTTTCCAGGAAGCTTCCTAAAAACGGTTATTTATCAAAAAAACTGAATTTTCAGGCACCCTTTTATCTGATTATCGATCAGTTTTCCCATTTTTTTCAAATTCCACCATATAATCTTGGAACCTGTAAGGGAGCATCTGCCTCTGCAATTTTTCATTTTCCCGCTCTTTTATCATTATCTTACGGCAAAAGAAGCGAAAAAGTTCCTGCATTTGTTTTTCTTCTTCCGAAAAATTCAGATCCCTTTTCTCCGGGCCATCCGAAAGCCTCGCCAGGAACCAGTCTTTTCCGGCCTGATGGATGCCGTACAGCCCTCTTCCCTCATCGAAGATAACGAAATTCTCCCGCGGGAACCGATCTGCAAAATGCGGCATGATATAGGGCACCACATTGTTCTTCGGCCCGATCTGCGCGAACAGGACACCGCCCTGCGTCTCTTCAAACCGCAGAAACCCCAGTAAATGGTGGGCCTCATTCCCTGTCCCGCGCGCCAGTTCAAACGTACGGCGAACCCACGGGTTCCCCAGATGATCCATCAGTCGGCCCTTCACCCGGCCTCCCAGCCCTTCCGCCACCGTCTGGTACACCGCCTGTCCCTTATCCGCATCCTTGGAAGCGATCGCCAGGCAGAGCTGTTCATAGCATTCGCTTCCAAACCTTCTGCGCACAGTCCTCGCCACCTTTTCCGCCTTTTCCGGGTCAGGAAACACCTCACTATAGGCTGCGAACAGCCGAAGGCTTTCCTCCTCCCCTATCTGAATGCGGGTGTGTTCCGGGCTGCATTTCCACGCATATGCCTCATAAATCCCGGTAAAAATCCCCTCCTGCGTATCCTGGCAGATCAAAATCTGTTCTTCTTCCATCCGCTCTCTTCCTCCTGCGCCGCACCGTTGTATCACAGACATGCCCGCTGCTTCTCCGGCCCGAAATTCACGTCGTCAAACAGGGAGAGTTGCCTGTATGTTACGCCCTCTTCCCCGATCAGATAGCCCTGCTTAAGGGCGTTCTCCCTCCTGCTCCCTCCCCGATCCGCCAGCAGATTTCTCGCGATATAATCCTCATCCATCCGCGTAGGGTACAGCATCTTCCCGCCGCAAGTGATGAAGTACAGGGCCCGCTTCATCACGACGCCAATCTTCTTCAGATCTTCAAAACGCAGGACGCTGCTGCGCCGTGCTCCAATGATCCGTTTGGCGCTCTTTACCCCGATGCCCGGGACACGCAGCAGCTGCCCGTAATCCGCCCGATTGATCTCCACTGGAAAAAATTCCAGGTGGCGAAGGGCCCAGTCCTCCTTTGGATCCAGAAGCACATTAAAATTGGGCCTGTTTTCGTCCAGCAGCTCCTCCGCGCGGAACCCATAAAACCGCAGCAGCCAGTCCGCCTGATACAGCCGGTGTTCCCGCAAAAGCGGTGGTCCTCCCGGAAGCGCCGGCAGTTCCTTGTCCTCATTCACGGATACGAATGCCGAATAGAACACCCGTTTCAGTTCAAATTTATCATACAACGACTGCGCCACCGAAAGAATCTGATAATCCGTCTCCGGCGTGGCCCCTATAATCATCTGGGTGGACTGCCCCGCCGGAACGAAAGAAGGCGCATGGCGGTAAATGGACAGTTCGTTCTTATTCTCGGCAATTCCTCCCTGTATCAGCCGCATCGGAGTCAAAATATTCTTCCTGTGTTTATTCGGGGCCAGCCGCTTCAGGCTCTCCGCAGTGGGCAGTTCCAGGTTCACACTCATCCTGTCCGCCAGATATCCCGTCATCCGGACGAGTTCCGGGCTGGCTCCCGGAATCGCCTTCACATGAATATACCCCTGAAAATGATATTCTCTTCTCAGCTTATATAAAGTCGTATACAGAAGTTCCATCGTATGATCCGGGCTGTGCAGTATCCCGGAACTTAAGAAAAGTCCTTCGATATAATTGCGCCTGTAGAACTCTATCGTCAGACGGCAGATCTCCTCCGGCGTAAAAGAAGCTCTGGGAACATCATTGGAGCAGCGGTTGATGCAGTATCTGCAGTCATAAATGCACTCGTTGGAGAGAAGAATTTTCAGGAGGCTGATACATCTGCCATCTCCTGAGAAACTATGGCAGATCCCCGCTTTCACCGCATTCCCAATCCCGCTTCCATCCCCTTTGCGTTCACTTCCGCTGCTGGTACAGGCCACATCATACTTCGCCGCATCCGTCAGAATCCCCAGCTTCTCCATAACGCTCATCCGGCCGTCTGAAATTCCATATTCCACGTTCCCCGCACTCCTTCTTGCTTTCTATGCTGCACCCTTGCCTGCTGCCGCTTTATAACGAAATACGCTTTCATCATATTCCGCCCTTTCCTGAGGGGCTCGCAAGCGTACGAACATTTGTTCTTTTTTATTATAGTACATATGTTCGATTTTTACAAGTTCAATCATAAAATTTTCCAATGCGGTTTTTCCGGTCATTCCGATCGTTTGTCTTCTCCCCATTAAGCGCTCCTCACCGCGGAATGCATTGCCCTTTCCTTCTCCTTTAAGCTGTCAATGGCATATCCATAGACCTCTTCCACCTTCCGCCCAAATTGCGCAGCGTCAAACTCCATCCCCGTGCGCACGGCCTGGCAGGAAAACAGATTTCTCAGCTGCGCGTCCTTCGCAAGATACAGGCAGGCTGTCCGGAATTCTTCCCAGGTCTCATACTGATAACCGTTTTCTCCATTCCGCACGATCCCGTCGATGCACGCATCTTTTCGGCACAGCACGGGCAGCCCTGCGGCGAGCGCCTCCAGATAGGTGAGCCCTTGAGTTTCGCTTCTGGATGCGCACACAAAGAGATCGGCAGCATGATAATAGGCAGGCGTATCAGCCGGATCCGCCATTCCGGCAAAATGGATCCGCTCCCTGGACGGATTCCTGTTTGCGAGCGCTTCCAGCTCAGCGCGCTGCGGGCCGTCTCCCACGATCAGCAGTTCCATCCGTTCATCCCCCAGGCGGCCGAAATAGGTGAGGATTTCCTCCAGATTCTTTTCCCTGGCGAGACGCCCCAGAGCGATCAGAACGAGCCTGTCTTCCCCGATTCCAAAGCGCGCCCTCACCCTGGCCCGTTCTTCATTCTCCTCATTCCAGCTGGCAGGAAGGAATTTTCCCGTCCGGATCCCGGTGGGGATCACGGATATCGGCCTGTCCACCCCATAGCCCTCCAGAAGCCCCCGGACTTTTTCGGTGGGAGCGATTACCCAGTCCGTTTTTCCGAGGATAAACCGGGAAAACAGCGCGGCGGCCTGCTTTCCCCAGGGCTTTCCTGCGCTGAAATAATGTGTGTAGTCCTCGTAAACCGTATGATAGGTATGCACGATCGGGATTCGCAGCCTCTCGGCGATTTTTCTGGCAATCAGGAAGCTGCTGAACTCACACTGGGAATGAATGACATCCGGTGCCCAATCCAGCAATTCCTTCATATACCCGCATCCGGGCAGACAGACCGCCCTGGCCCCCGGATAAATCCTCCCGGCATCTACAGAGCGCAGATAATAGACTTCTTCCTGTCTGTAAGCCCATCCCTGTTCGGAAAGCGTGACGATGCGCACCTCATGGCACCTTTTCTCAAGTTCCTCTTTCAGCGTCAGCACAGAAGTGACCACGCCATTAATCACCGGTTCATACCAGTCGCTTGTAATTAAGACCTTCATAAACTGCCTCCTTTTCCACCAAACCCTCATAGATCCCGGCCAACGTCTCTCCTACCGTCCCGATGCTGTTCTTATGCACCGCCCGATAGGCTTCCAGAGTCAGATCCGCCAGCCTGCCTTCCAGAATCCCAGGAAGGAGCACCGCAAATTCTTCCAGGCTCTTTCCCTTATATACTTCTTTTCCGTCCCTCAGCCAGCCTTCATATACCTTTATATCCCGCACCAGGACCGGAACTTCCATGGCCATGGCTTCCAGCATCACGATCCCTTCCGTCTCCTCCAGGGTCGGAAAGAAAAACAGATCGCTTCCGCTATAAGCATCCATCAGCCTCTCCTTGTCCACATATCCCGGGAAACGCAGATTCGCCGGGCTTTTGGCCATGGCCCTTCTCACCTTGCCTGTCACCAGAATATCCGGCGTATAGCCAAACCAAATGAACTGATATGCGGGGAACCGTCCTGCCATCCTGATAAAATCCAGAATCCCTTTCCGTTCCATATAATGTCCCACGCCTATTACCACCTTATCGGAAGGCTCCAGCCCATAGGCCGCCCGAAACCGTCTTCCTCCCTCTTCGCTTCTATGGAATGCCTTCAGGTCAATGCCGTTGGAAAGGGCGATTACCCGCGGCTTGACCGGATAGCTTTCCAGCAGTCCTTTGGAATAAGGCGTGGGCGTGATGATTACATCCGCGCTCCCATAGCAATGTGCAATCCACCTACCGAACAGGCCTGACAGCAAATTGGAGCCTGGAAAAGAATTTCTGAAATCCTCTCTTGTAGAATGCCCATAATAGACTACGGCCTTTTTCTTCAGCCTGGCCCGCAGGCTCATGAGCAGGGAATCCGGCAGCACCGTGTTCAGCTGAACGATATCATATTCATCCTTCGGGCAGACGGTATAAGGAATTCCTGCCTTCTCCAACGCCCTCGCCTGATGTTCCAGCGCCCGTCCGACGCCGCTTTTTGCCACAATTCGTTTTCCGCCCTGGTATAATAGCACTTTCATTTCTCGTCTCCTTCCTATCCGATCAGCCCCATCACCCGTTGAAATATCAGCTGCAGCCCCATGGAATAAAGCGCTATGGACAGCGGTTTTCCCAACAGGATAATCAGCAGAAATTTTCCGAACCGCATCTTCGTCACCCCGGCCAGAAAGCAGAGCAGATCATCCGGCGCAGCCGGGAAAAAAATCGCCAACGCAAACAGCTTGTCAAAGGTTCCGTTCTCCATCCATTTCAGATATTTTCCGATCTTCTGATTGCCCGCCACCCTTTCCACCACAGGCATTCCCATCCTCCTGGCGATCTGGAAGGCACAGGCGGAACCAATACAGAGCCCTACATAATTATAGACAAATCCCCATACCGGCCCGAATAGCAGAACGCCCGCCAAGCAGGAGATCCCTCCAGGCATAATGGGAATGACCACCTGTACGATCTGAATGAACACAAAGACCAACGGCCCCAGCATTCCGAAACTTTCCAGAAACGACGCCATCGCTTCCTGGGAAGCGAACAGCCCTTTTGATATCCCGTATATGAAAAAAAGCGTGCAGGCCGCAATTCCGGCCGCCGTCATCCAAAATGTCCCTTTTCTGCCTTTTCTTTCCGTCCGATTCATCTCCCGCCGCTTTATCTCTTTTCGTTTTATCATGCTTTGCTCTATGTCCATCCGCTTTCCGTTTGCTGCATATTCCATAATCGGCCTGTCCCCTTTCTTCTTTTTCCAGAGTAACAGGGAAACCTTAAAATACGGCCTCTGAATTTCTAAATATTTGCTAAACAAAATTGTACTTTTCACCTATAAATGAGCAAATATCGAATTTTGCACAAACTTATCCCACAAACTTAAAAGC
>ERZ826396.1086-NODE-1086-length-32996-cov-5.929450_pt1 | contig 32996 bp, 25 predicted proteins | sample MGYA00519926_ERZ826396 | MGnify/ENA primary metagenome ERZ826396 (study PRJEB31778, sample SAMEA3449230) | human gut metagenome | biome: human gut; feature: human-associated habitat; material: faeces | place: United Kingdom | collected 2010/2012 ... | reverse complement strand
TGTTCATCGCGCACGGCCTGAACGTGGTGAAGCACGTGTCCGACCGCGTGGGCGTCATGTACCTGGGCAAGATGATGGAGATCGCCCCCAAGAACGCGCTGTACGCCGACCCGCTGTCGCCGTACACGCAGGCGCTGCTGTCGGCCATCCCGTCGGTCGACCCCGCCGCCAAGAAGGAGCGCATCATCCTGGAAGGCGACGTGCCCTCGCCCATCGACCCGCCGCCGGGCTGCCGCTTCGCCAGCCGCTGCTTCGCGAAGGTGAACGGCTGCGACGAGATCATGCCTCCTTTGGTCGAGGTGAAGCCCGATCATTGCGTGGCCTGCCACCGCTACGACAAAGGCGGCCCCGGGACGGCCGTGATCTGACAACGAGAACCTCGCCGCCCCCGCGCGATCGAACCGCCTCCCATTTCTCGGACATGAGAAATGGGAGGCTTTTTCATGTCCGGGCGCTTTTTTGCGAAAGCACGTCAAGAGCGCGTCAACAGCTGGCGAAGGCCGGGGGTCACGGGGAACTCAAAGGCGCGCTTCGTGCGGACGCACTTCAAAAACCCAAGGTCGACGAGACCGTACAGGTCGGCACGCGCCGTGGCGTAAGCGACCTTGTGGGTTTTCTGATGCGACTCGATGCGAAACACCGCCTCAGGATTGCTGAGGGCCATCTGCAGCACGGAGCGCTGCCGATGATTGACGTCTACGTCGTTTCGCAGCGCGCGCACGAACGCCTCATCACGTTTGAGCATGCGTTTGAGCTCCGCTTCGACCTCGTCCAGCTTCTTGCGCACCAAACCCGTCGCCACGTCGATGTGGATGGTGTAGTCGACCTCGCCGTCAACGAGGACGGCGGCGTCTTTCACCAGCGACATGACGGCGGGCGGGCGAAGGATGCCGCTTTCCCAGGCGCCCATAGGCTTCACGATGGGCACGTACGCCAACACGGGCCGTTCCGTCTTCCTGAACAACAGCTTCATCATGAGCGAGCACACGGCGCCGTTCCAATCCGGCAGCGGGTGCACGCTCATGAACAGGTGGCGGACGCCCAAGGCCAGCAACAGCGGATGCTCGGCATACGTTTCGCTGTTCTCCTCGATGATCTTCGACACGAGCGCGAGCGCCGCAGAGCGATCGAGCGGCTTGCGCTTCCACAAGCGGGAACCCTGTCGCGACGAACGGGTGACCTGGCGCTCCACGCCGCGCGAAACCCGTTCGTACACCTCGAGGACGATCTCGGGCGTGCAAGGCCTTCCGGCAAGCTCCTCAAGATGCCAGGCGGTTCGATGCCAGTTCAAAAGGAGGCGCTCTTCCGAGGTTTCCGGGTCGCGCTCGGAAAGCAGCACCTCGCGCGCCTTCTCGTAACCGATGGACAAACCGTCCTCTTTCAGCGTCGCAACGGCCTCGTCCACGTGCGCCTCTACCAGAAAGTACGTGGCGTTGCGCGAACGCACGGCCAAATCGAGCCACGACCCTGCATGGCAGCGCTTGTCGATATCGTCGAGGTTCGCCACGATCGAGCGCGTGGGATAGTACCAACCGCGCCGCCCTTCCCCATCGCGAAACGGCAGTTCGACGGCCGTCTGGCGCCGCAGCGCGTTGAGGATGTCCCACGTCTGCTCGCGCGAGACGCCCTCCGGCATAGCAAGCATTTCGAACTCTTCGCGCGTCAGCGGACGCTCGTCCGCCAACACGCGCAGGCCGCAGAACACCGGATCCTTCAAAAGCGAGATCATCTGCCGCACCGTCGCATCGGACATGGCGGCCGTCTTCGTCTCCACCAGATCGCCCCTCCTCGATTTGATAGATTTTGATAGTTCATGATACGTGCTTCTCGTTCGAATGCCAACAAGGGAACGGACAACGGTGGCAAGAGGTTTGAACTGGTATTTCTTCGGGGATTCCCCGCTTTTCGCACTTCGGGAAAGCCTCAGATAACTATCAATTTTCCAGATATTGACAGTTAAATCGATGGCCGCGTACCCTTTTCGCCAGGCGCAAGCCGAAAGGGAGGAACAATCGACAACATCATGAAAGGGAGTGGGATCATGAGCGATGGAAAGCGCATGACGCGAAGGGGATTCGTAGGAGCGGCGCTCGCCGGCACTATGGGCGTTGCGGCGTCCTCGTTCTTGGCCGGATGCAGCGCACCGACGTCCTCGAGCGATTCGCAGGAGTGGGATCAGGAAGCCGATGTCGTGGTGGTGGGAGCAGGCGGGGCCGGACTCGCGGCCGCCATCGAAGCCGCGAACGCGGGTGCGAGCGTGCTGCTGCTCGAGAAGGCCAGCGCCGTCGGAGGCGACTCCGCGCTGAGCGACGGCATCTTGGGCGGCTGGGGCACCAAACTGGCGAAAGAGCAGGGCATCGACGCCGACGCCGACGACGTGTACCGCTGGTTCACGCGTCATCCCGAATGGTACGGACCGAAGGATCCCGCCATCGCGCGCGTGCTGGCCGACAAGAGCGGAGAGACGATCGATTGGCTGCAGGAGATGGGCGTGCCTTTCCTGAAGGAAGTAGGGCCGCTGTTCGGGTACACCGAACTGCCGGTCATCCACCATGTCGATGGCAAGGGCGCCGAGATGGTGCGCGTGCTCGCCGAGACGGCCGAAAAAGCCGGCGTGGGCACGCTCACCGACACCTCGGCAACGAAGCTGGTCGCCGACGCCGACGGACGCGTCATCGGCGTGGAGGCGGTTCAGAAGAAGAACCCCGTGCGCATCAAGGCGAACAAAGGCGTGGTCATGGCAACGGGCAGCTTCGCCGGAAGCACGGCCATGATCGGCCAGATGAACGCCGAATGCGCCAACCTGCTGCCGGGCTCGAACCCCGGAGCCACGGGCGACGGCCTGGTCATGGCCATGGAGCTGGGCGCCTACACCACACGCGTCTCGGACATGCCGCTGATGAGCTCGTTGGCAGGCCTTGAATCGGGCAGCATCGTCAACATCAACTACGGGATGCGCCTGCCGGGGCTCTGGCTCGATGCCGAAGGCCAGCGCTTCTTCGACGAATCGACCCCCTACGAAAACCCCAACGGGCACCGCGCCATCGTGCGCAAGCAGAACGAGCAGGGATCGCCGGTCATCGCGTTGCTGGGAACCACGCCCGAGCTGGACGCCATGCAGGCCACGTACCCGCTGAAATGGGCCACCGCCGACACCGTAGAGGAAGTCGCCGGCATGGTAGGCCTCGACGGCGCGAAGGCGAAGGCCACCGTCGAGCGCTATAACGGCTTCTGCGAAGCGGGCAAGGACGAGGACTGCGGAACTCCCGCCGACAAGATGGTGCCCATGACCGGCCCCTTCTACGCAGCTCCTATCGCCGTGAGCACCTCGGTCACCGTCGGCGGCTTCAAGACGAACGAGCAGGCTCAGGCCCTCAGGCTCGCCTTGGCTTCCAGCGGCTCGCTGACCGAACCGATCCCCGGCCTGTACGCCGCCGGCGTGGTATGCGAGTGGAACTGCGCCGCCGGAGCCACGGTGCTCAGCGCGATGACGCTCGGCCGCATCGCGGGTCGAAGCGCCGCTGCGGAGGCCTCCGCAGCCTAGCGGCATCGGACAATCGCCCCCTCCCCTTCGAGAGGCCTGCCTGCTTGGGCGGGCCTCTCGCCCCGCATGAGCGCCTTGGGCTTAACCGGTGTGCAACGATTCTCCGGATCGTCGGCGAACCCTGACGACGATGCGACCTGTTCGCGCTATCATAGACGTCGACACACGAACTCGCGCTCGACGGCCGATTATCGGTATCGAGCTCATCCGGAAAGGCGGCATTGCATGGACCTTGCTCCCGAGCAGAAGCTGCACGGATTCACCGTGCGCACGCGCGAAGAACTTCCCGAGATCGACGGCACGGCGTACGTGCTCGACCACGACAAGAGCGGCGCGCAGCTGCTGTACCTGCGAAACGACGACAACAACAAGGCGTTCTCCATCGCGTTCAAGACGCCGCCCGCCGACGACACGGGCGTGTTCCACATCCTGGAGCACTCGGTGCTGTGCGGCTCGGACAAGTTTCCCGTCAAGGAGCCGTTCGTCGACCTGCTGAAAAGCTCGATGCAGACGTTTCTGAACGCCATGACCTTCCCCGACAAGACGATGTATCCGGTGGCCAGCACGAACGACCAGGACTTGCTGAACCTCGCCGACGTGTACCTCGACGCGGTGCTGCACCCGGCCATCTACCGTAAACGCGCCATCTTCGAACAGGAGGGCTGGCACTACGAGCTGGGCGGCGACACGGAAGCCGAAGCGGGCGACTCCGTTGCAGGCGACGCCGTGGCCGCCACGGAAGCCGCCGACGGGTCTGCGCGCCTCGTGCTGAACGGCGTGGTGTACAACGAGATGAAGGGCGCGCTGTCCGATCCGAATTCGGTGCTGTACGACGAGCTGCAGGCGGCGCTGTTCCCCGACACGGCCTACCGCTTCGAGTCGGGCGGCACGCCGCGCGCCATCCCCGACCTCACCTACGAGCAGTTCCTGGAGGAGCACCGCCGCCACTACCGCCTGGACAACAGCTACCTCACGTTGTACGGCGATCTCGACCTGGACGGCATGCTGGCCTTCCTCAACGAACGCTACCTGTCCCCCGTCGCCGACGAGCAGGCGGCCGCGACGGGCATCGGCTCCGAGGGCGCGCCTCTCGGCCCCCACGAGCTGCGCGAGCAGGCGCCCGTACGCGCGCTGGGCGTGAAGAGGAACATGGCTACCGCGCCCGAGAACGCGTGCGCCGGGCTGGGCTACGTCATCGGCAACGCGTGCGAGCGCACGCGCATGACGGCCGTGGACATCCTCATCGACGCCATCGCAGGCTCGAACGAGGCGCCGCTCAAGCGCGCCCTGCTGGACGCGGGGCTGGCGGCCGACGCTACGGCGTTCTTCGCCGACTCGCTGCTGCAGCCGTTCGCGGTCATCCAGCTGCGCGGACTGGAGGAAGGCGGTGCCGAGCGTTTCCGCCCGGTCGTGGAGGAAACGCTGCGCAAGCTGGCCGACGGAGGGCTCGACCGCACGCTCGTGGAGGCGTCGCTGTCGCGCGCCGAGTTCGTCATGCGCGAGCGCGAGTACGGCATGCCCGACGGCGTAGCGCTGGCGATGAGCTCGCTGGCGGGCTGGCTGTACGACGACGATGCGGCCACGTCCTACCTCAAGTACGAGGACGACTTCGCGTTTCTGCGCAAAGCGCTGGACGAGGGGTATTTCGAGCGGCTGATCCGCGAGGTGTTCCTGGACAGCGACCATATGGCCGAGGTGGAGATCGTGCCGGTCGACGGCGACGAGGACGCCTACGAGGAGGAGCGCCTGGCCGCCGTCGAAGCCGCCATGACTCCCGAGGACTACGTTCGCGTGGCCGACGAGGAGGCCGCGCTGCGCCGCTTGCAGGAGGAGCCCGACTCGCCCGAAGCTTTGGCCGTGCTGCCGCGCCTGTCGGTAGCCGACATAAAGGACGCTCCCGAGGAGCCCGCGTACGGCCCGGTAGAAGACGCGTCTGTTCCTACGCTGCGCCACGACGTTCCCACGCGCGGCATCGCCTACGCCTACCGCTACTTCGACCTCGACCGCGTCGCGTTCGACGAACTTCCTTACGTGGCCGTTCTGGGCCTCGTGCTGGGCAAGCTGGGAACCGCACGACATACCGCCTCCGAGCTGGACACGCTCGTCAACGGCAAGCTGGGCAACCTCACGTTCTTCGCCGAGATCTACGAGAGCGAGACCGACCCCGCTGCCCTGGCTCCGAAGTTCGTCGTCAGCTCGAGCGCTCTGACCGAGAACGTCCGCGAGCTGGCCGAGCTGCCCCGCGAGATCATGCTGGAGACCGACTTCTCCGACACGGGCAAGATCAAGGACGTGCTGCAGCAGCGCCGCATCGGCATGGAGCAGGGCTTCGCGAACGCGGGGCATGCCAGCGCTATGGCGCACCTGGCTTCGTACTACCTGCCGGCCGGCGTGGTGCGCGAGCAGCTGGGCGGCGTCGGGTTCTACCGCTTCCTCAAGCAGCTGCTGGCCTCGTTCGACGAGCGCGCCGAAGAGGTGTCCGCACGCCTGGCCGACCTCGCCGCGCGTCTGTTCGCCGACGACGCTCTGACGCTGAGCTTCACCGGCACGGACGACGACTACGAACGCTTCCTGGCCGCAGGCGCCGCGCTCGGCCGCACGCGCCCCGAAGACGGCGTGCGCTTGATCGCGCCCGACCCCGTGGCGCTCAACGAGGCGTTCATCGTGCCCACCGACGTGTGCTATGCGGCCCAGGGCTTCGACCGCCGCGCCTTCGACGCGGGCTACACGGGCGCCTGGCAGGTGGCCGCGCGGGCGCTTTCCTACGACTACCTGTGGAACGAGGTGCGCGTGAAGGGCGGCGCGTACGGGGCGGGCTTCCAGACGGCGCGCACCGGCAATCTGCGCTTCTACTCGTATCGCGACCCGCACCTCGACGACACGCTGGCCCGCTTCGCCAGGGCTTCCGAGTGGTTGGCCAAGTTCGACCCCGCCGCCGAGGCGATGGAGGGCTACGTGGTGAGCACCGTGGCCGGGTTCGACACCCCGCTCAAGGCGCGCGCCCTCGTGCGGCGCCAGGACGGCGACTTCTTCGGCGGACGCACGCCCGAGAGCCGTGCCGCCACGCGCGCCCAGATGATCGACGCGGACGCCGCTGCGCTGCGCGCGCTGGCCGGACCCATCGCCGAAGCCGTCGCGATGGATGCCGTGTGCGTGTTCGGCAGCAAGGACATCATCGAGGCGTCCGATGCCGGCCTTGCGGTTATCGACCTGCTGAACGAGTAGGCCCGCGACGTAAACAGAACGATTCGACCGCGGCCCCGACGCAGACGCCGGGGCCGCCTCGCGCCCAGCCCCTTTCGCACGCAACCGCGACAGCGCGTCACGGCGGTCACGGACCGAGGCCGGAATGGCAACAATGCATCGAATTCGGAATACGCGCGGGGGCCGAAAGCGCGAATAGCAGCCCTGCTATGGTGTCGCGCATTTTGCGACCAGGCATTCCGTCGAAAGGAACCCCTCGGGCTCTCCGCAACGCAGCCCTGAGAGTTCCGAATTCGATGCATTATCGCCACCCGAACCCCTGCCGGATGCTCGCACGCCCGGCCTTTGCCTGGCAAGCCCTGAAAATCGCACTTCCGAAGCACACGTCCTCGCGCTTGAGCTAGAATAAGCGGTTGGAACCGAGTGCGTGCGAAGCGGTTGGATCCGGGGGTCGTCCCGGCCGTTGACGGCCGAGGCGGACGCGCCTGTCGCCGAGCATGCGGCCGCGCTTGACCGAGCGCCGCAATAATGATAGTAATACAGTATCAAATAGACGAGAAGAATACGGAGAGCTGCTGTTATGCTGGAACTCAAGAACCTCACCTTCGAGGTGCCGCTTGCGGACGGATCGAAGGAAACGAAGCGCATCATCGACGATCTGTCGCTCACCATCCCCGACGGCCGCTTCACGGTTATCACCGGCCCGAACGGCGGGGGCAAGTCGACGCTGGCCAAGCTCATCATGGGCGTCGAGCGCGCGACGAGCGGCCAGATCCTGCTGGACGGCGAGGACATCACCGACCTGTCCATCTCCGAGCGCGCCAAGAAGGGCATCGGCTACGGTTTCCAACAGCCCGCACGCTTCAAGGGCATGAAGGTGAAGAAGCTGCTGGACATCGCGGCCGGCAAGAAGCTGCCGATGCTCGCGTGCAACGAGTACCTGGCGAAGGTGGGCCTGTGCTCGGCCAGCTACCTCACGCGCGAGGTGGACAAGAACCTGTCCGGCGGCGAGGTGAAGCGCATCGAGATCGCCACCATCCTCGCGCGCGACCCGAAGCTGGCCATCTACGACGAGCCCGAGGCGGGCATCGACCTGTGGAGCTTCGACCGCCTGACCGAGACGTTCCGCGACATCCACGAGGCGCGCGACGGCCGCTCCATCGTGATCATCTCGCACCAGGAGCGCATCATCCAGCTGGCCGACGAGATCGTGCTTCTGCGCAACGGCAAGGTTGCCGAGACGGGCACGCCCGAGGAGCTCATGCCGAAGCTGGGCTTCGTGGCGAAGGGCATCCCCGGCTGCCAGCTGAGCACCCCCACCGAGCTGCACCTCACGGAGATCGCCACCACCTGCTAACCCGCCCACGCCGCGCTGCGAATGTTTCACGTGAAACATTCGTTCGCGTTCACGCACGCGGCAGCTGCGCGAAGCCGCCGCTCTGAACCAGAAGGAGGCCATCATGGCTGTTGATCTTTCCCCTATCGACGAGAGCCTGCTCGCCGAAATCGCCAACATACACGGCATGCCGAAAGGCGCGTTCAACATCCGTAAGGACGGCGAGCTCGTCGAGCGCCACTCCTCGGCGAACATCGAGATCGCCACGAAGACGGACAACCCCGGCATCGACATCCGCATCAAGGCGGGCACGAAGGGCGAGACAGTGTACATCCCCGTCATCGTCACGCAGTCGGGCCTGAAGGACGTCGTGTACAACACGTTCTACATCGAAGACGACTGCGACGTGACCATCATCGCCGGCTGCGGCATCCACAACGAGAGCCACCAGGCCTCCGAGCATGACGGCATCCATACTTTCTACTGCGGCAAGAACAGCCGCGTGAAGTACGTGGAGAAGCACTACGGTGAAGGCACCGGCACCGGCGAGCGCATCCTCAACCCCGTGACCAACGTGATCATGGACGAGAATTCCAGCTGCGAGATGGAGCTCACGCAGCTGCGCGGCGTGTCGTCCACCGTGCGCGACACGAACGCCGAGCTGGGCGCGGGCGCGAAGCTCGTGCTGACCGAGAAGCTGCTGACCCACGACGACCAGGTTGCCACCTCGAACATGAAGGTGGAGCTCAAGGGCGACGATTCCAGCGTGCAGGTGATCTCGCGCTCGGTGGCGCAGAACAACTCCAAGCAGATATTCAACCCGCTGGTCATCGGCGAGGCGCAGTGCCGCGGGCACGTGCAGTGCGACGCCATCCTCATGGGCACGGCGAAGGTGACCGCCATCCCCGGCATCGAGGCCGCCCACGAGGACGCCCTGCTGGTGCACGAGGCCGCCATCGGCAAGATCGCTGGCGACCAGATCACAAAACTCATGACCTTGGGTCTGACCGAGGAGGAAGCCGAACAGGAGATCCTCGAGGACTTCCTGAACTAGCCGGTTCCGTCGGCCTCACGGCCGGCGGAACGACTCGACACTGCGAAGGCCCCCGGCATCCGGCCTTGCCCCTTGTGCGCCGCTCGGCGCGTACCGAAGTACGCTTGGCAGCGCAGCGGGACAACTCCGAACGCCGGGGGCCTTCTCGCTGCCTCACTACGCCAACCCGCGAGGCGTTGTTCTCCCTCCAAATGCCGCGCGGATGTTTCACGTGAAACATTTGTTTGCTCGAACGAGTGTTTCACGTGAAACACTCTGACGAAGCGCTACGACGCGGAGCGGCGGAGCGGGTTGCTACGCGTCGTAGCGCTGCACGAAGTGGAGGATGACGGCGGCGCTCGTGGGGGTGCAGCGCTCGCCTTCCAGCTTGCGCTCGCACGTGGGGATGCCGCGGGCGATGATGGCGGCGGTGGCCGGCGCGGGGATGGGCAGCTCGCCGTGGGCGCATCGCACGGTGCCGCTGCCGGTCTGTACGCGGGTGGCCGCGATCTCGTCCGGATCGAGCGCCTCCACGGCCAGGCAGATGGCGAGCACGTTGCGCAGCGCCTCGCCGTTGCCCACTTCGTGGAAATGCGTCTCCTCCACCGCACAGCCGTGCGCCGTCGCCTCGGCCTCGGCCAGGATGCGGTAGACGGCGCGCATGTCGTCCTTCGCCCGCTCGCTCGCATCGAGCGCATCGATGGTGGCGTTCACCTCGCCAAGGTCGTGATGATGCCCGTCGGGCACGCCGGCCGCTTCGGCGGCCGCCAGCACCTGCGCGCGCCGCTCTTCGGGCAGTTGCAGCAACGCCTCGGCCAGCAGGTGTCGCCGCGTGGCGTTCTCTTCCAAGTTCCAAACCAACGTCGTCATGCCGTCCTCGCTTTCACATGGTTGATCATATGGGCCTGGTAGCCCGCGCCGAAGCCGTTGTCGATGTTCACGACGGACACGCCCGAGGCACACGAGTTCAGCATGGCCAGCAGGGCCGCGACGCCGCCGAAGCTGGCGCCGTAGCCCACGCTCGTGGGCACGGCGATCACCGGGCACGACGCGAGACCGCCCACCACGCTGGGCAGTGCGCCCTCCATGCCCGCCACCGCCACCACGACGCTGGCCCGCGCGATGTCGTCGGCATGCGCCAGCAAGCGATGGATGCCGGCCACGCCCACGTCGTACAGGCGCACCACGTCGTTGCCCAGCATCTCGGCCGTCACGGCGGCTTCCTCCGCCACCGGAAGGTCGCTCGTGCCGGCGGCGGCTATCACGATAGGCCCGTTGCCGTCGGGCTCGGGCGCCTCGCCCAGGATGCCGAGGCGCGGGCCTTGGCGGTAGGCGAACGCGAGCGGGCACGCGCCTTCCAGGGCGCGTTCGACCGCGGCGGCCTTTTCGGCGTCTAGCCGGGTGACCAGCACACGCTCCTGCCCGTTCTCCACGAGCGCGCGGCACACGCCCGCTATCTGCTCGGCCGTCTTGCCCGCACCGTACACCACCTCCGACACGCCCTGGCGCATGCCGCGATGGTTGTCCACCGTCGCGTAGCCCAGCTCCGTGAACGGAGCGATGCGCAGCGCCTGCTCGGCCTCGTCGACGGCGGTCTCGCCCGCCGCGACGCGCTCGAGCAGCTCGCGCAGTTGTCGTTGCTCCATGTTCAACCTCCGTCATGATACCGATCGTCAACCATTGAACCACTTGGAGCGCACTCCAAGTCAAGCGCCTTTCCTTCCCCGCCATAAAGAAAGCCCCGGACGCGCGGTGTCGGCGTTCCAGGGCTTTCGAACGTTCGGGAGGATCTCGGCTCTAAGCAGCGACGTCTCCAGGCTGCACGGCGTTCTCGCCCGCGTTCACCTCGTCGCCGGCGCCCGTGCCTTCGTCGGCAGGAGCAGCGTCCCCGTCAGCGTTCTCGCCTTCGCTCTCGTCTTTCGGCTCCTTCGAAGCAACGGTCGCGCCCGCGTCCGTGGACTTGGTGGCGCCGGCAGTCAGCGGCGTGGACGAAAGGTCGAGCGCGGTACCCAGCCACTTCGTCTCGATGACGCCGATGGTGCCGTTGCCGGTCAGCGTGGCGAGGGCTTCGGAGACCGCTTGCTTGAGATCGGTGTTCGCATCCGACACGCCCACGCCGTAGCCGCCCGCCTGCTGCATGAGCGCCACGATATGCACGTCGTCGCCCGCGCTGTGCGCCGCGTACGTCCCGATGATGGCATCGGCCGCCACGTACTGCACCTGGCCCGAGGCCAGCTCGGCGAACGCGCTCTTGAGGTCGTCGGTCGTGGAGAAGGTTGCCTTGTCGAATTCGTTCGTCACCGCCCAAGCGCTCTTCGACGACACCTGCGCGGCGATCTTCGTCTCGACGACGTTCGTGGGAACCTGCGTGTTGGACGGCGCGGAGAACAACGCCACGGCCGTAGGCAGGTACGCGTCAGACTTCCAGAACGAGGTGCTGCTGTCGGACTTGTCGATGCCCATGACGATGTCGACCGTTCCCTCTTTGAGGGCCGATTCGGCATCCGATCCCACGTTGACGACCTCGAGCTTCAGCCCGAAGCTGTCAGCCAGCGCCGCCGCCACGTCCACGTCGATGCCGACGATTTTGGACGAGGAGGAAGGCTGTCCCGCCAGGGGCTGGTTGTCGGTGTTCACACCGACGCGCAGCGTACCGTCCTTGCCGATGGTCGGCGAGGACAGCGTGGGCGTCTTCTCGGGGGGAGTGTAGCTCTGCTGCGATGAGCAGCCCGTCAGAACGACGAGCAGGGCCGCCATGCACGCGACCGCCATGCAGCAGGACGCGAGCGTTTTATAACGCTTCATAACCGGTGAGCCTCCATCTAGCTTGATGTTCATGCTGCCTCTTTCGACTGACCTAGTCTTTGCCCCCACACTCGCGCACTGGAACTCAGCTTGCGCCTTGCCCTCTCGCCCGTCGCAACCGGATGTCGCGATACTCAGGCGGTGCGGCTTACCTCTAGGATACGCCATGATCGTCGCGCGGAGACCGCGCGGCTTACGTGGGTCCTTTCGACCGCATCTGCCGTGGACTGAGGTTGAAAAACCCGCAACTACAGACTCGAAAGAAGCGTCACTCAGTGTACCAGATCATGAAAACGCCTGAAAGCCGAGCCGCACAATCCGCGAGAAACGCGCGGACGCCGCCGAAAGGGCCCCAGGCGAACACGCCGCCCGAACGCCGGACACGATGAGGGGGCGCTGCTCCTTCGAGGCTCCGCGCGTCGAAAGACCTGCAAGGTCCTGTGAAGCGTGCATGCTTTCGCGACGCCGGCCAGGCCTGCGGCGCACATACGAGAAGCGCGCGAGAAACGAGGGGAAAGCGCGTGGAAACGACGCTGGATCGGCGTGGAATCCGCGCGAGAACGGCGGGTGCCGGACATGAGAGCGCCGTGTGCGGCGCGTGGAAGGCTCCGTGCTATCCTCGTAGGATGACGATCGCCCGCACAACCCTCGCCCTCGCCCCCGCACGCCCGACCGCACGGGAAGCAGGCGCATGCCCGCGCGTTCCCCGCCGCGAGCGTCTGCTGAGGACGGCGGGCCTCTACGGGCGCGGAGCCGCCGAGGCCATCGCCGAGACGCTGTGGCCCACGCGCTGCGCCGTATGCGACACCCCGGGCGAGGTGCTGTGCGCGCCTTGCAGCCTCAACCTGAGCCATATCGACTGGTGGCGCGCCTGCCCGCGCTGCGGCGCGCCGTTCGGCCGCGTGCAGTGCAGCGAGTGCAACGACGTGCTGATGAGCGTTGCCGGACGCGACGAGCCGCCCTTCGACGCCTGCGCGAGCGCCGTCGCCTTCGACGATGCCGCCGCCCGCATCGTGCGCACTTGGAAGGATGCCGGCGAGCGGCGATTGGCAGGCGCCATGGCGACGCTCATGGCGCCGATGGCGCCGCCCTCCTGGCTCGCCGACCATCCCTGCATCGTGCCGGTGCCCGCCACCGCCGCCGCCCGCAGACGGCGCGGCTTCGACCACGGCGAGGAGCTGGCTCAGGCGCTGGCCGACCGCCTGGGCCTCGCCGTCGCGCCCGTGCTCGCCCGCCCCCGCAGCCGCGACCAGCGCGCCCTCGCGCGCCGCGACAGATTGGCGAATATGGAAGGCCGCTTCATCCCGCTGCCCGGCGCAAGCGCCTTCCCCTCGGTCATCCTGGTCGACGACGTGTACACCACCGGCGCCACGCTGTTCGCCGCGACCGACGCCGTCCGCGTCGCCGGAGCCGCCACCGTCCGCTGCCTCACCTTCGCCCGCGTGTGGTAACCCCCCCCCGACTCGCAAGCACATCGGCGCCGTCGGAAGCCATCCTCGCCCGAAAAACACGCCTCATGCATCGAGGCGTGTTTTTCGGGCGAGGATGCAGACGTGCGCCAACCGGGCGCAAAAAAGCGACGGGCCCGGAGGCCCGCCGCTTTCGCATATCGACTTGACACCGCGTGCTACATGGTGCGCTCACGCTGCTTTTGGGGTGCGGCGCTTGCCGCGTCGGAGAGCTCGGCCACATCAACCGAGATGCTGTGCTTGATGGGCTTCCAGTTGCACTTCTTCACGAGCGCGACCAGCGCGATGGGGATATAGGTCATCATGAACACGGGGAACGTGAACATGTACAGAACCTTCTTGCCCGTGGTGGAACGGATGGAGTCCCATTCCACGAACGTGGTCAGCACGCCGAACATGAACATGAAGATGAAGTAGTTCAGCAGGCAGAACAAGATGGACGACAGCGAGGAGGCAACCATGATGCCCGTGGACATGGCTCCGGTGAGGCTGAGGAACACGATGATGGCGTTGAACAGCACCGACACGATGGTAAGCAGCATGCCCGGCGCGATGGTCATGAGCATGTCGTAGCAAGCGAAGCGCGCGCCCTTGGGGTTCACGGCGATGCCTTTCGCCAGGCGGGCACCGTAGTGCCAGAACACCTGGTAGAAGCCCTTCGCCCAGCGGAAGCGCTGGTTCCACGAGTCGCGGAACGTGATGGGCTGCTCGTCGTAGAGGATGGCCGTGGGCGTGTAGCTGATGCGCGTGCCCTCGAGAATGCTGTTCGCAGAGAACTCGATGTCCTCGGTGAGCAGGTGCCACTTCCAACCGCCGTTCTTCTCGATGATGTCGGCGGCTATGAAGAAGCCCGTGCCCGACACGGCGCAACTGGTGTTCAGCGTGAGACGCGCCTGGTTCAGGAACTTCGCCTCGCGCAGGAACCACACGGCGTAGCCCGCGGATATCCAGTTGGAGTCGTAGTTCTTGGAGTTTCGATAGCTGGTCGAGGCCTTCGCTCCGTTGTCGAAGGTCTTGTTCATCTCGCGGAAGTAGTTCACATCCAGCACGTTGTCGGCGTCGAACACGAAGTACGCCTCGTAACCCTTGTCGGCGTAGCGCTCGCGAATGCACTGGAAGCCGTAGTCGAGCGCGTAGCCCTTGCCAACTTCCTTGTCGTTGCTGCGGGGAAAGACGATGGCGCCTGCCTCGCGGGCCACGCGCGCGGTGTCGTCCGTGCAGTTGTCGGCGATGACGAACACGTCGATGAGCTCGGACGGATAGTTCTGCACCTTGATGGAGTGGATGAGGTCGCCGATGACGGCGCTCTCGTTGCGAGCCGAGATGACTGCGGCGAACTTGTGGTTCTTCTTCGCCGTGAGCTCCTTGGGCTTGCGCGTCAGCACCACGAACACGTAGTAGAGCTGATACGTGTAGCAGATCGTGAACGTGAGAAACACGCAGAAGTTGAATATGTCAACGAACGAGATCTGCGAAAAAAACTGGTCCAGCACCTTTGCTCCTTTGTCGGGCCGCGAACGCTCCTTGCGGCCGTGCCATCGCGCACCCGTCCTGCGGGTCGCGCTCCGCCCCCCTGGTGTTGTTCGGTTTCGTCTGAGGGTTGTGCGGAACGCCGCCTGTTCGCCGCCCATGCGGCGCTCTGGCTGTAACGCGTTCCAAGCTGGACAGATTATAGCGGGTGAGCAGCCGTTCGGGGCAACAACGAGTCCGTTCGTTACCGTTTCTTCCGAATTCGAGGTCATAAATCACCGGTATTCACAAAGGTTCTGCATACGAACTTCATAACTAGGTCGGTTCGGCTATGATAATCTGAGAGATCGAGAATCGCACGTTCCCTTATATGTCAATGGAGGCATACCCTTGAACCACGATATCAAAGACATCGCCCTGGCCGACGAGGGCCTCGCCCGCATCCTGTGGGCGGACCGCGACATGCCCGTGCTGGCGTCCATCCGCGAGCGCTTCGAGCGCGAGAAGCCCTTGGACGGCGTGCGCATCGGCGCCTGCATGCACGTGACCACCGAGACGGCGAACCTCATGCACGCGCTCTCGGCCTCGGGCGCGAAGGTGACGCTGTGCGCCTCCAACCCGCTGTCCACCCAGGACGACACGGCCGCCTCCCTCGTGCGCGACTTCGGCATCGACGTGTTCGCCGTCGCCGGCGAGGACGCCGACACCTACAACCGCCACATCGAGGCCGTCATCGCCTGCGACCCGCAGATCGTCATGGACGACGGCGCCGACCTCGACACGGCGCTGCACACGAAGTTCACCGACAAGCTGGCGCACGTGGTGGGCGGCACCGAGGAGACCACGACGGGCGTCGTGCGCCTCATGTCCATGGCCGCCGAGGGGACGCTCGCCTACCCCGTGTTCAACATCAACGACGCGAACACGAAGCACTGCTTCGACAACCACTACGGCACGGGCCAGTCCACGCTCGACGGCATCGTGCGCGCCACGAACCGCCTCCTGTGCGGCCGCACCATCGTGATCTCGGGCTACGGCTACTGCGGCAGCGGCCTGGCCCTGCGCGCGAAGGGCATGGGCATGCGCGTGATCGTGTGCGAGGTGGACCCCTTGAAGGCGCTCGAGGCGCACATGGAGGGCTACGAGGTGATGCCCGCGGCCGAGGCGGCGCGCTTCGCCGACGTGTGGGTGACCGTGACCGGCAACTGCAAGGTGGTGGACGGCCCGGCGTTCGAGAACATGAAGGACGGCGCCATCGTGTGCAACTCCGGCCACTTCGACTCCGAGATCAACCTTGAGTGGCTGGAAGACCACGCCACGAAGAAAGAGGAGATCAAGCCGCTGGTGGAAGAGTACACGCTGCCGGACGGCCGCACGGTGATCGTGCTGGCGCAGGGCCGCCTCGTGAACCTGTCGTGCGCCGAGGGTCACCCCGCGTCCGTGATGGACATGAGCTTCGCGAACCAGGCGCTGGCCGCCGAGTACCTGTACCTCCACGCCGGCGAGCTGGAGAACAAGGTGTACGACGTGCCCGCCGCCATCGATACGCACGTGGCGCGCGTGAAGCTGGAAACGCTGGGCATCGAGATCGACACGCTCACCGAGGAGCAGATCAAGTACATGAGCTCCTGGAACTTCGAGACGCTGTAGGATCAGACGAGGGATCGCCCTTTCCTGCAGGTAAAGAACCCGGTGCATGACGCATCGGGTTCTTTTTTTACCTGATCGCCAACGTCGGCTCGGCGCCTCATGACAAAGCTACGACGCCAACCCGCGCCTCGCCAAGAGAGCCCGCTCGTTTTGCAGCAGGCCCTCCACAAGATAGGCTGCCGCGCACGAACGCCCTCGCACGGATGTGTCTCGGAGCAGCGTCGTCGCGCGCCGATCCCACCCCGAACGCTATCGCGAAATCCTGGTAAGTTCCCGTCGATATTGCTATCCTCATTTGCGGATAAACAGGAGGGGCAATCGTTCGACCTGGGGTTTCTTGATCGAGACGAGGAGCTCGGCCGACTCGAGACGCGGAAAAGCTCGCATATCGACGCGAACTTGCCCTTTTTCCCGCGCGCCCCCTGGAGCCGGCCTCCTTCGCGTCCCGCATGGGGACTTCCCCACGTGGGACGCGAGTCGCCCCTAAAGGCACATGCGGTAGATGCGCTCCACGTCTTCCGCGCCCAGGCTGCGCAGGCCCGGGATCCGACCGCCGCCGCAAGCGTGGCGCGCCATATCCTGGAAATGCGCCTCGTCGATGCCGAGCTCGGTCAGGGTTCCCTCAAGCCCCAGCGTCTCGAAGGCGAAGGAGCTCACGCGCTCGATCGCCCTGCGAGCGCCTTCTTCAGGCGAAAGACCCTCTTCCACCCCGAACACCGCAATGCCCAGACGATAGATGGCGGACGCGGTCCCGTCGTCCAAGATGTACTCGAGCCAGCGCGGGGCAAGGATGGCCAGGCCATGACCGTGCGTGATGTCGTAGTAGGCGGACAGCTCGTGCTCCATCATATGGCACGCACACCCGTGCACCGTCCCCGCATCGAGCACCGTGTTGAGCGCCATGGACGATGCCCACATCAGGTTCGCACGCGCCTCGTAGTTCTGAGGCTCCTCCAACGCCACCGGGGTCCACTTCACCACCGTGCGCATGACGGCCTCCTGCATCTCCAGGACCAGGTCGAAGGTGGCATCGCCGGCAAGGTAGTAATTGTCCAGCACGTGGTTGAAGATGTCGAACGCGCCGCACGCGGTTTGGTACGCCGGCAGGGTGTAGCTGTGCTCGGGGTTCTCGAAGGCCACGCGGGGGATCAGCGCGCTTCCGCCCAGGCCGATCTTCTGGTTGACGTCCATGTTCGAGATGACGCTCCAAGCATCCATCTCGGAACCGGTTGCAGCGTTGGTGAGCACGACCGCCACGGGCAGGGCATCGGTCACCCATGCGCCGCCCGCGACCAGGGGCCATACGTCGCCGTCCGCGGTCTTGGCCGCCGCGGCGACGCCCTTCGCGCAGTCGATGGCGGACCCGCCGCCCACGGCCAGGACCACGTCGATGCCGTTCTGCCTGCAGATGGCGGCGCCCCTGTTCGCGGTGGTATGGCGCGGGTTGGGCTCGACGCCTGCCAGCTCGAACAGCTCCATGCCGGCGCTTTCCAGAAGGCCGCGCACCTTGTCGTACAGGCCGCTCTTCTTGATGGAGCCGCCTCCATAGACCATCAGCACCTTCGTGCCGAAGGCCGCGAGCTCTTCAGGAAGGTGCTCCAGCTGGTTCTTTCCGAAGTACACCTTGGCAGGGTTGTGGAAGATGAAGTCGTTCATAGTGTTGCCTCTTTCCTATCCTCTTGCTTTCCTTCTTGCTTTCTTGCACGGGCTGCCCGGCAGACGGCCCGAACCGGCCACCGTTCAGCCGAAGCTCCCTTACGCAAGCCCCAAGCCCTCGATCCAGGGCGCCACCTGATCGAGCGCATCGGGAAGGGCGTTCCTTTCGACGGTCAGGCCGTCCAGCAGGTTCGCACCGGGACACAGATCGCGGATATCGGCCAAGGCGCCGTCGATGCCGCTGCCGCCGCTCGTGCAGAACGGCGCGACCGCCTTGCCCGCCAGGTCGTGCTGCAGCAGAAACGAGCGCATCACATGCGGCAACCGCCCCCACCAGATGGGATTGCCCAGGTAGACCGCATCGTAGGCATCCCAATCCGGCACCGCGGCCGCGATCGGCGGCAGGTAGCCCTCGTCTTGTTCGCGCCGCACCTGGGAAGTCATGGCATCGTAATCGTCGGGATAGGCGTCGGTCGTCTCGATGCGGAACAGGTCGGCACCCGTCGCCTCCGCGATGCGCTCGGCGACGGAAAACGTGTTGCCCGAGTACGAGAACACCGCCACGAGCGCCCGCCCGCCGTGGGCCGCGGGCTCGGGCTCGGGCTCGGACGCAACGGACTCGGCCGGTCCGCCCTCCTCGTCCGGCGCGGGCGCTTCGTTTTCCTCAACCTGCTCCTCTGCCGCAACGCATCCGGCGAGCATGCCGCCGCCGAGCACCGCCATGCCGAAGCCGAACGACCCCATGACGAAGGTGCGCCGGTCCAATTCGCTTTGTCTCATGCTGACTCTCCTCTCGCTTCCGTCCTTCGAGTCTACGTCCTGGAGCTGATTCCAAGTCAAATGGAAATCATGTGCAGAGCGATCAACGCAGAATGCGGACGAGCTCGATGCCCTCCGACTCGCCGCGGTCGCGGCTGTACAGGCGCTCCACGGAATTGTTCCAGTGCTCGTGCACGCCGAGGCTCTCCACCGGGTTCCCTGCGCCGTCGCGGTACGCGGCTCCCGACGGCGGTGCAGATGCCAACGCGGCTTCGTGCAGGTAGTTCTGCACGCCCAGGTTGCCCTCGAGCGCGGCGTTGCGGCTGACGACCGCCGGCTGGTTGATGAGGAAGTCGGCGCCCACCGAGTCGATGGCCACCGGATCCTGCGACAGGAAGATGCTGGCCGCGAACCCGCCGTCGAAGGGCGCGCCCTCCCACTGCGCCGCCTCGCGCGTGACCGACGCGCCTTCCGAGGTTGCCGGCACCAAGCCGTCCAGCATCCACAGCATCGTCTTGCCGCCCAGCAGACGGTTGGCGAACAGGTCGACGAGCACGGTGTACATGCCCATGGCCTGGCCGGACACGTAGCGGTGGATGCCGGCGGCCTCGGGCGGTCGCAGGCGGCTGGAGTTGACCAGCGAGCCGAAGTGGTTCTTCCCGCACAGCGTGAGGCCGTAGCTGTGCCCCTTGAGGCTTGCGAGGTTGATCAGGTAGTCGGCCTCCGACACGCAGGCGGGCACCACGTTCGCCGCGCCCGCCACGTCGGCCGACCAGACGACGGGCGCGCTCTCGTCGCCTGCGGCGTCGTTCGGGCCGCCCTCGTCGTAGTAGCGGAAGCGCACGCCGGCAAGCGCGCCCTCCGAGCAGAGCTCCATCATATGCGCCGGGAAGATGCGGCACGCGTCGTACACCGCGATGTCGCCCGCCGCTACGCCCGCGTCCTCCACGAGCGACAGCAGCAGCGCACGCAAAAGAACCGGCGTCGTATAGCTCATGGCGCTGTCCTCGTCCGCGCCGAACGTGCCCGCGCCGTTCATGTTCGCCTTGACGGCGATCCGCTGGCCCGCCCGATAGCCGCCCGCGCGCCCGGCGCGCGCGTTGTGCGCCTCGAACAGCACGCGCCATCCGGCCGCCGCATCGTCCGCGCCCGCCGCCGCAGCCACGCCGTCGTCCACCATGCGCCGGACCGCGTCCTCGTCGAAATGCTCGCGCTGCCACCAGTAGCCCGACCCGTCCCAGGTCACGGCCGCCGCGTCGCGCACCCAGGCCACGCGCCCCGGCCTTGCGCCCACGCCGCGGCCACAAGGCTCGTGCGGCGGGAATACGGAGTCGTACGGCAGCGGCTCGGAGGAGGAGGCGGGGGCAGGTTCGAGCATCGGCGAGGGCTCGACGGGCGCTGACCCTACCGCCGGCTCCGCGCCTTCCCCGCCCGCGCATCCGCCCAGCATCCCGCCCGTCAACGCCGCCGCGCCTATCGCGGCCGCACCCATGACGAACGTGCGCCTATCCATACGCGCCTCCTCCATCGCAGCTCCCTTCGTCAACGTTTCTCTGATGTCGTGCCGATCCTGCCGATCGAAAACGCTTCGTAAAGCGGCCTGAAAGGGAACCATCCCCTTTCAGGCCGTCGCCTCCCTACAAAACGCTCGCGGCATAGAACGCGTAGCGGGCTACAGCAACGCCGGCGAAGGCGCAGACGAAGGCGAGCACGGGGGCAACCGCGCCGGGCAGCCTGCCCTTCCAAGCCAGCAGGCCGAAGGCCACGCCCGCCACCGCCAGCACGACGGCGGCCGCGAACGGCAGCGCGTTATGGCCGAGACCTGCGAAGTGCGCGGCCGCCAGCGCGATCGATGCCACGGCCAGCGCGCCGAGCATGGCAAAGGCCGCGGCGAACGCGCCCGAGCGATACGAACCCTCGCGCATCAACCCCCACAGCGCGGCGCCCATCGCCAGATCGCCCAGTACGAACAGCGGCAGCGTCTGCCACGTCGCCCAGGCGGGGTTGCCGTAGCTCGTGAAGTACGCCCATCCCATGATGCACATGAGGCCGACCGCTGCCACGGCGGCCACGACGCGCACCGCGCCCGGGCTGGTGCCCCGGCGCAGCAGCAGAACGAAATCGACCAGCATCAGCACCCCGAACGCGATGGACCAGTACGCCTCTTCGGCGATCATCGACGACGGGTTGCTCATCGCCAGCAGGAAGCGCTCGGGTCGCCCGAGGTGCCCGAGCACGCCCAGCAGCCCGACGCCCAAGAGCGCGAGGCACGCGAGCGGGAACAGCCACGGCCGCTTCGGCTTACGATCACCGTCCGGGAAGATCGCCGCCGCCACGTACGCACCGGCCGCCAGCCCGCCCAGCGTCGTGAACAAGAACAAGGGAAACTCAGAGATCATCGTCATCATCCGTCCTCACTTGGATCCGGGCGCGGCGGACGACCCGCCGCGCCGACTCTTCCTGACAGGGCCTCAACCCTCGCACGCCGCCAGCTCGTAGTCCTCGATGCCGAAGGGGCGCGTCTCCTCGAGCGCCGCCAGGGCTTCCTCGGCGGCGGCGAAGGCCAGCCCCTCGGGCGATCCGACGACCGCACCCAGCGCTTCGAACCTTTCGCCCGACGCCGAAACCTCCTCGGCCCACAACGCCGCTTCGGCCAAGAACGTCGCATCGAGGGCAACGAACGCAACCAGCGCCTCGGCCGCTTGCGGGTAGAGCACCGCCGTCGCAGAGCGGCGCAGACCCTTCGCGTACTCTCCCAGCCACGCTGTCATATGCTCGACGACGAAGGACTGCTGCGCGCGCAACCCGGCCGCCAGCGCGCACACGTCGCCCGCGATCAGCTGCGCGAGCGAGAAACGCGCCTCGCGCGCCATGAACGCACATTCCAGCGACACGTGGTCGTCGGGTACGCGCTGCATCTTCCTCGGCTGCACGCCGCGCGCCCGATACGCGGCGCGCACGGCCAGAGTGTCCTCCTGGAACACGGTCGGCTCGCCCGTGCGGTACGGCGCCTCCCATGGAATCGCCGGCAACGCGCCGGGGCCCACCAGCACGCGCACGTGCTCGTCGCGCGCCGCCTCCAAGAGCGCGGCGCGCCCCTCCGCAGCGGCCACCTCGGACAGGAAGCGCCCGAAGCCGTGCATGGTCTCGTCGTCCTCCGCGTACTCGTCCACCGCGTCGGCCGTCGCCCCGCCTAGCAGGGCCTCGAGCACCGCCGCATCCGGAGCCGCGCCGAACAGCTTGTGGAACAGCGCGTACAGGCGCGCGCGAGCGAGCAGCAGGGCCTCGAGCGCGACGGACTCGCCCGCCGGGTCGGTCGGCGCGCTCACAGCACGACCTCGTTGAAGTCGCTGCGCTGCGCCTCGGGCGACGCGTGCAGCAGCAGGTTCGGCTGCGTGGTCGCCGCCGACGGCAGCACCGGCAGCTCGCTCACGGCGTCGCCGTGCTTCGCGCGCAGCTCGTCCACGTCGCCGAACTCGATGGCGCGCATGGGGCACGCGTCCACGCACACCGGGTTGCGGCCGTCCTCGCGCAGCGCCTTGCAGGCGTCGCATTTCACGATCATGTTCTCGTCCTCGTCGAACTGCGGCGCGCCGTAGGGGCACGTGATCATGCAATTGCGGCACACGACGCAGCAGTCGTCGACATGCTGCACCGTGCCGTCGTCGGACTTGAACATGGCGCCGGTGGGACACCCCGCCACGCAGGCCGGATCGTCGCAGTGGTTGCACGACACCGTCAGATGGAACATGCCCACCTCCGGGTACATCCCGCATTCGAAGCTTCCCACGCGCCGGGTGCGAGGGCCCGCCGCTTGCAGGTTGTGGCGGTCCTTGCACGCCACCTGGCAGGTTCGGCAGCCGATGCAGCGCTGCACGTCAACGTAGAATCCCAAGCTCATGGTTTAAGCCTCCTTGCCTTCGTACATGCCTTCGGCGACGTAGGCGGGCGTTCCCTCGGCGTCGATGCCGGCAGCCAGGAACGGGCCGCGGTCGCAGTCTTCCACCAGCGCCTCGCCGTCGTACTTCTCGATCTCGATGAGCAGGCTGTTGTACCCGTCCACCTGGGGGAAGTAGTTCGACTGCTGCCCGTCGGACAGCATCTGCTCGGATCCGCCGCGATCGACGATGCCCGCGGGGTCGCTCTCGTCGAACAGCGAGCGCACGCCGTGCGGGATGCCGACGGTGCCCGGCATCATCCCCTGCAGCGGCTGGGCGATGCGCAGCATGCGGCCGAAGTCGTTGTAGCACACCACCGTGTCGCCCGCCTCGATGCCGCGCTCCTCAGCATCCTGCGCGTTCATGAACACCGGGTTCCTGAACGCCTCCTGCGTCCACGTCATGTTGTCGTAGCAGGTGTGCGCGCGGCGCATGTAATGCGGCGTGTACGCCTGCAGAGGATAGGCGCCCTTCACCTTGGCGTCCCAGTCGGCGAACGTGTCCTGGTAGCCGCGATTGGGCACGAAGTAGTTCGCGTAGGGCTTGATGGGCTCGGGATTGAGTCCCGTGCGGTTCACGTTGTCGGCTTTGAACTGGCAGTATATCTCCAGCTTGCCCGAGCGCGACGGGCGCGGCCACGCGGTGTCGGCCACGACTACCTCGCCGTTCTCACCGATGCGCAGCTTGTCGTCGCGGTAGCCGATGTAGTTGCGCCTGTCGTCGGGCGAACGGCGCACCACGTACGAGCCGTCGGCCATGAACTGGTCGAACGAGATCTTGCCCTGCTGTTCCGGGTAGTTCGCATGGTGCTTCCGGTTGTCATCGGCCGTCCAGGTGATCACCGGCTCCCAACGGGAGAGGTCTTCGGACAGCTCGCGCATCCCCAGGAAGTAGCCCAGCCACTGGTCGTAGTTGCTCTTGGGATAGGCGTCGTCCGCGTCGAAGCCCATGCGCTCGACGATGTCGCGGCAGATGCGCTTCTCCTCGCGCGCCTCGTACATCGGCTTCACCAACGGGCGCCAAGCCAGAAGCGCGTCCTTGCGCTGCTTCTGCCCGTTGCCGTCGCCGAAGGGGCTCGGCCAGCAGAGCTCGCCCCAGCTCTCGTCGTCGTTGCCCTCCCAGTGGGTGGCCACCGGCAGGATGATGTCGGCGAACGAGGCGGTCAGTGAGTACTTGATCTCCAGCGAGATGCAGGTGTCGGCGGCGCGCATCACCTCGATGGCGGTGGGCAGGTTGCCGCGCGTCTGCATGAAGTTGCTGCACGTGGCGAACATGAGGCGCGGGTTCACCGGCATCTCGCGCGCCGCATGGTAGGTGGGCGTGTTCGCGCGCAGCTTGGTCGGATCGTCGCCCGACCCCAGGTCGTAGGGGCCCTCGGACGTGGACAAGTACTTCCCCTCGGCCAGCGAGCTCCACCACGAGTTGCCTTCGATGCAGCGGTTCGGACCGGTAGCGCCCGGCGAGCCTACCAAGTTGTCGATGTAGGCGTACTCGCCGCCCGCGTGCTGGATGAGGCGGTAGCCCGAGTCGCCGGCGTCCCACGTGTAGATGGCGGCCGAGCCGTGGCCCGACTTGCCGTAATGGCCGCCCAGCGCCGACACGGTCATGAACGCCTGCGGCAGGTTCTCGGCGCCCAGGTAGCGGGAGGCCGCGTAGCTGTGGAAGAAGATCACCTTGTTGTCCTTGGCGGCGAGCTCCGCGTACCACGTGATGTCCTCGACCGGCGTGCCGCAGATCTCGCTCGCCCACTCCGGGGTTTTCGGCGTGCCGTCGTAGGCGCCCAGGATGTAGTCGCGGTAGTTCTCGTCGGTCGTCGCATCCTCGGGCATGGTCTCGGGCGTGAAGCCCACCGTGCGCTCGTTCACGAAGTCCCAATCGATGATGTCGCCGCGCTCCCCGTCCAGACGGATCATCTCGTAGATCACGGCCAGCAAGAACGCCGTGTCGGTGCCCGGCCGCACGCGGATCCAGCGCGCGCCCAGCTGCGCGGCGGTCACGTTGTAGCTGGGGCCCACGTACACGAACCCGGTGCCGGACTCCTTTGCGTTGTTCAGCCAGTACATGCTGGAGTGCTGAGCCCAGGCGGGATTGCAGCCGTACAACACGATGGTGTCGGCGTTCGGCAGGTCGTACTTGTCGGGGCCCATCATGATATCGGGGTGGTCGCCCCAGGAGTACAGGCCCAGCGCCTCGGTCTGGAATGCCCAGCAGCCGAACGACTCGGTCTCGGTGTCGTATACCGCGCCGCCGATGACGGGGAACATGGCCGAGCCGGGCGCCCAGCGCCAGCCGTTGCAGATGACGGCGTCCTGGCCGTATTCGGCGTAGACGCGCTTCAGCTCGTCCGCGATGTAGTCGAGCGCCTCTTCCCAGCTGATGCGCTCCCACTCGTCCTTGCCGCGCAGCTCGCCGTGGGCGTTCTCGGCGCCGCCCGGCTGCCAGCTCTTGCGCTTCATGGGGTACTTGATGCGGTCGGCGTTGTACACCTGCTGGCGCAGGGACCGCCCGCGCAGGCAGCCGCGCTGCTGCGGGCAGTCGAAGCTGTCCTCGCGCGCGTCGTCGGTCTTCTGGCGGACGACCACGCCGTCCACCACATAGCCCATGTTCAGGCACATCTGATTGCAGTTCTGGTGGCAGTGGATGGGCATCCACTCGCCCGCGTCGGCCAGGATGCTGGCGTCGGATGCCACGACGTGCGCGCCGTCGGACCCGGCGGCCTGCGCAGAGCCCGTCGAGCAGCCGGACAGCCCGAACGCCGCCGTCGCCGCAGCGGCCGCCGCCGTCCCCTTCAGGAAATCACGTCGCTTCAGGCTTTTGTCGAGCAGGGACATATGCTCCCCTTTCTCCTTGAGTTGCACGGCTTCTCTCTGCTGCCGATACTAAAACCGGTGGGACGCTATGAAAAATGCCTATAATGAATTGTTCTTCATACCGGTTTTGCATAGCTTGGAAACGAGCGAAAGGAGGACGTCGTGGAACTGAGGACCCTGGAGTACTTCCTGGCCGTCGCGCGCGAAGGCAACATCTCGAACGCGGCGAAAGCCCTGCACATCACCCAGCCGACGCTCTCGCGCCAGCTGTCGTCGCTCGAGAAGGAGTTCGGGCGCGAGCTGTACACGCGCGGCCCCAAGGGCATCGAACTGACCGACCAGGGCTCCATCCTCTGCCGCTACGCGGAGTCCATCGTGGAGCTGGCGCACAAGGCCGAGGAGGACATGCTGCCCTCCGAGCGGTCGATCGGCGGCACCGTCCATATCGGGGCGGGCGAATCCCAGGCCATGGCGCTCATCGCGCAGGCCATGGACGAGGTGCGGCGCACCTACCCCGCCGTCGATTTCGCCATCCACAGCGGAACCACTGCGGAGCTGAAGGACGGGCTGGTGCGCGGGTTCTACGACGTGATGCTGGAATGCGAGATGCGCGAGCATGCAAAGATGAACGCCATGCGCCTGCCGGTGACCGACGTATGGGGCGCGCTTGCGCTGCGCGACAGCGCCGTGGGGCGGCTCGAAGGCATCGCGCCCTCCGACCTGGCAGGACAAGGCATCATCGTCTCGCGCCAGGCGCTTGCGGGAACGCTGCGCGACTGGGCGGGCGACGCGCTCGACCGGATGGATGTCGTCGCTACGTTCAACTTGCCCTCGAACGGCCGTTATCTCGTGCGTCAGGGCATGGGATGCATGCTCACCTACGAGGGCCTGTTCGACACGAGCGAAGACGGCGACCTTCGCTTCGTCCCCTTCGCCCCGCGCTTCGAGGCTCACCAGGGCCTCGTCTGGCGGTCCTCCATGCCCAACAAGCAGACGCAGGCCTTCCTCGACGCCATGGAACGTGTATGCGCGAGGCATGCGGAAGACGACGCAGGCATCTCGTAGACCGTACGCAACTGTATCGGCGTTTCCCGAAGCCCGGCAGCGGCCTGCGAGGACGCGGCGAAAGCTTCTTCTCTCCCACCCCCTCCTCGCGTCGCCATGAAACCTCCATTTGACTTGGAGCCTGCTCCAAGGGGCACACTGGAACGCGACAAGACGATCGACGCATCGCATACGACGAGAGGAAACCCCATGGGAAAGAACGTCCTGGTGGTATCGGCCAGCCTGCGCCCGACCAGCAACTCGCACGCCCTCGCGCTCGCGTTCGCCGAAGGGGCGCGCGAGGCGGGCCACGACGTGGAAACGGTCAGCCTGCGCGGCAAGCGCATCGAGTTTTGCCGCGGGTGTTTGGCTTGCCAAGCCGGCGCCGCATGCCCGCTGAAAGACGATGCGGCCGCCATCGTGGAGCGCATCGTCGCGGCCGACGCCATCGCGTTCGCCACGCCCATCTACTTCTTCGAGATGGCCGGTCAGATGAAGACCCTGCTCGACCGCAGCAACCCGGCCTATGCCGCCGATCCTGCGTTTCGCGACGTGTACCTGTTGGCCACGGCGGCCGACGAGGACGCCCATGCGTTCGACGGGGCGACGAAGGGACTGCAAGGCTGGGTCGACTGCTTCGAGCAGGCACGCCTCGTGGGCGTGGTGACCGCCACGGGAGTCGATGCGCCGGGCGCCATCGAGAAGCGCCTGCACGAAGTCAACCGCGCACGCCTCATGGGATGCGGGGTTTAGACGGCGCACGGCCGCCGGCCAACTCAAGGGCTGCTTGAGGTTCTTCATGCCTCCCAAGCATGGTGAACCTTTCAATATAAGCATTGGCTATCGGTTGAGCAGCGCGGTATGTTGACAGCAGGATGAACGGACTTCCCCACGACCTGCTAGGAGGCGTGCTATGCAAATCGCCGAAGTCGCGAAACGCTACGGAATCTCGGTCGACACCATTCGCTACTACGAGCGCATCGGGCTCGTCCCCCACGTCACCCGGCTGCCCAACGGCATCCGCGACTTCGCCGAGTACGACTGCGGCTGGGTGGAGTTCATCCGCTGCATGCGCGAGTCCGGCGTGCAGATCGAGGCGCTCGTCGAGTACGTGGCGCTGTTCCAGGAAGGCGAGCACACCGCCGCCGCCCGCCTTGAGATTCTGGAAGAGCAGCGCGCGAAACTGGTCGCGAAGCTCGAGGAGATGCAGGCCACCGCGAAGCGTCTCGACGCCAAGATCGCCAGCTACCGGCCGGGCGGCGAATGCTCGGACGGCGGCGACGAATGGCTGCGCAAGGAATAGCCTCCTCTTTTCCTCACACCCTCCTCCCAACGCGAAAGGAGCGCCCCTTCCCGGCGCTCCTTTCAACGCGTCAGGGAAGGCAGTGGATACGACGCGCTGCGACCCTTCCCCGCGTGTTGTATCCCCGTCCCCTTGACGCCTCTCGCACGCTTCCAGACCGTCACGGCATTTATATATGATTAAAACCATCATGGACAAAAAGGGCTAGTATTCTGCAGTTTTTGTAGAGTTTTGCCGACTTCAAAAGGTCTTGGTTACAAAAACGCCTGGTAGAGAGTGCATCCGCATGTACACGACTCAATAAAAATGCAGATTCGGGCATGTTTTTGTCCATGACTATATTACTCATATAATGATATGGGAGGACGAGGAGAAAGAAGGGCGGCCCGCGATCGACTAACGCTTGACGAACCTTTTTCAAGTCGGCCTCTCTTGCGTCAAGGCCAGAAAGCACCCGCATGCCAAAGGTTCCGCAGCGGCCTCAGCTTCCCCATGCTTTTCAGGCATGAAGATGCTTTCATTATAAGCATTGGCTATTCGCCTATCTCGGCGGTACGGTAGAGGAGGAAAACAAGCACTGTTCGCACTACCTTTGCTGGAGGCTGCCATGGACACCGAAAACCGCACAAGCCGCAAGCGCAACGCGTTCGCAACCGCGTTGCTGACGACCCTCGCGTTCGCGCTCGGGTTCGCCGAGTTCGTGCTGATAGGCATCACGCCCGACGTGGCCGAAGGGCTGGGCGAGCCGCTCACGCTCATCGGCGATCTCGTGGGCTACTACGCGCTGGCCTGCGCCGTCGCCACGCCCATCGTAGCGCTCGCCACGGCGCGCGCCGACCGCTTCAAGGTGATGGCGGCGCTGCTGGTGGTGTTCAACGCCGGAAACCTGCTCACCCTGTTCGCCGACGGCTATGCGCTGCTGCTCGTCTCGCGCGTGCTGCCCGCCGTCACGTCCGGCACGCTTCTGGCCCTCGCGCTCACCTACGTGCCAGACATCGTCGAGCCGAAGCGCGTGGCCGCCGTGCTGGGGCTCGTGCTGGCGGGCTTCTCGGTGTCGAGCGTCGTCGGCGTGCCCATCGGAGCGGCGCTGGCCGACCTGTTCGACTGGAAGGCCGCCTACGCGTGCGTGTTCGCGCTGGGCTTGGCGGTGAGCGCCGTCCTGCTGCCGACGCTCCCCCGCACCCCCGCGCACGCGGAAGGCGCAGCTCCCACCCTCCGCTCGCAGCTGCGCCTGCTCGCCGACGGCCGTGTGCTGACCAACATCGCCATGATCCTCGCCGGCGCGGCGTCCACCTACGTGTTCTACACCTACCTCGCCCCCATCCTCGCCGACGTCGTCGGACTCGATGCCGCGGGATCGAGCTTCGTGCTGTTGCTGTTCGGCGCGGCATGCGTGGGATCGAACCTGCTGTCGGGCTGGATTGCCGGACGCTTCGGGCTGCGCGCGCTGCCCGTCGCCTTCGCCGCGCACGCGGCGCTTTTGGCCCTGCTGGCCGTAAGCCTGCCCGCGGGCGTCGTCAGCATCGCGAACATCCTCGCGGTGGGACTGCTCATGTACGTGATGAACTCCACCGTGCAGATGCTGTTCCAGAACGTCGCGCGCGCCGACTACCCCAGCGCGCTCACGTTCTCGGCGTCGCTGCATCCCATGTCGTTCAACGCGGGCATCGCGCTGGGCTCGTTCGCGGGCGGGCTCGTGGTGAACGCGGGCGGGCTTCTGGCCACCGGCCCTGCGGGCGCGCTGTTCGCCCTGGCCGCCGCCGCGTTGGCGCTGGCGCTCGTGCGCATGACCGCGCGTCGCAGCGTCGAAAGCGCCGCCGAGGCCGCTCGCACTGCGGCAACCGCCCGCGAGCCGAGGTAGCCAGGGCCCTTTCCCGCCGGCAAACGCTGCGAAAAGGTTCCCTGTTGCACGATGCTCCATCCCGCTCGATGCCTGCGGACAACACGGCGAAGGTCTGCTCATGCACGCTTTTGTCAACCAAAACGGCCTCAAATGCCAAGAAATGGTTGACAAAAGCGTGCAATTAGCGAGGAAGATCCGTATCCCCTCGAAACAGGCTAGCCCGGACGCACTCCCCCCCTGCCCGTCGCGTCGGCAACGCCTCAGGTTGCGGGGTATTCGCGCGGAACCTCCCGCAAACGCGCATGATAGGCTATCATAGACGCAGGTGATCGGCGCGCACCCACATCCGCGCCGCACGCGATGCGAGCCGCCGGCGCGGCGCGTCGCGCGAATCCCGCAATGATGCTTGGAGATACGCTTTGAGTTCGACGTTTCAAGACCTCGGCCTGTCCGAGACGACCCTGTCCGCCGTCGAGCGGATGGGTTTCACCGCCCCCACCCCCGTGCAGGAGCAAGCGATCCCGTTGGTCCTCGAAGGTCGCGATGTCGTGGCCGCCGCGACCACCGGCACCGGCAAGACGGCCGCGTTCGCGCTGCCCCTGTTCGAGCGCATCGGCCGCGCCAAGCGCCCGGGATCGCCGCGGGCGCTCGTCGTGAGCCCCACGCGCGAGCTGGCCCAGCAAATCGACGCCGCTTGCACGCAGCTGGCGAAAGCGTCGAACCGCCGCATGCTCACCGTGATGGGCGGCACGAAGTACAAGGGGCAGATCGCGAAGCTCGACCGAGGAATCGACGTCCTCGTGGCCACGCCCGGCAGGCTGTACGACCTCATGGAACGCGGCGTCGTCAAGCTGCGCGACGTGGAGGTGCTCGTGCTGGACGAGGCCGACCGCATGCTGGACATGGGTTTCTGGCCCACCATGAAGAAGGTCGTGGCCGCCACGCCCTCTTCGCGCCAGACGCTGCTGTTCTCGGCGACGCTCGACCGCAAGGTCATGCAGAGCGTGTCCTCCATCTTAAAGGATCCCGCGTTCGTCGAGGTGTCCCACAAAGGCGAGACCGCCGACACCATCGACCAGTTCATGATCCCCGTCGGCCCGATGAAGAAGCCCGCGCTGCTGCGCCTCGTGCTCCAGCAGCGCGGCAGCAAGCGCGTCATCGTGTTCACCGACACGAAGACGCGCGCCGAGATATGCACCGGCCAGCTGAAGCGTGCAGGCTTCCGCGCGGACTCCATCCATTCCGATAAGACGCAGGTGCAGCGCAAGCGGGCGCTCGAGGGCTTCAGCAAAGGTGCCATCGACGTCCTCGTTGCCACCGACGTGCTGGCCCGCGGAATCGACGTGTCGAACATCGAGTACGTGGTGAATTACGATCTGCCCGAGAGCCCCGAGGACTACGTGCACCGCATCGGCCGCACAGGCCGCGCCGGCGAGACCGGCTACGCCATCTCGTTCGTCAGCCCCGAGGCGAAGGCGCAGCTGCTCGATATCGAGAAGCTGCTGGGCGAGCGCATCCCCACGCTGGACATCGACGGCTACGACGCGACGGAGGCGGAGAAGGCGCTCGCAAGCCAGTTCGTACCCAAGGCGACGGTGGGCAGCGCGGCGTTCTCGCGCTCCCTGCGCCGCAACGGCGCAAGCGGCTTCGGCCGCAGGCGCTAGCAGCTTATCAGAACTCCACCAGCTCGTATTCCATGTCGACGGGTTTGTAGGCGCTCACGAACTCCTCGGGCGTGAGCGCGGGCACCGGCGATTTCGCGAAATCGCGTTTGTTGCGCGTGACTATCACGTCGACGTCGTTGCGCTTCGCCGAACAGGCGATCAGATCGTCTTCGTAATCGCCTTGGAGTGTTTCGTGCGCACGAAGGCAATCGGACTCCGTCACGTCGAGAATGTCGACCAAGCTGGCCAAGTTCCCGAAAACCTCGTGCGCCTTTTTCCGAGACATGAGCTTCCGCGCGGACAAAAGGTACACGATGCTGGGGGTCATGCTCGCCGTAATGCACAATTCGAATTCGCGCACGATGGCCACGTCCATCGCCTCGAACGAGTAAGCGAAATCCTCGGTCTTGCCCCAGACGTCGATGATGACGTTGACGTCGAACAGCACCTTCATGTGCGAACGCCTGGACGGGTCTTCCATTCAAGATGCTCGCGCCACTCGTCCCGAGCTTCGGTGCAAGGCGATGGCGACAGGACTCCTGCCATGTCGCGCAAAGTCGATCGTTTCCGCTCCACTGCCGAGCGACGGGCATCCTCGTTCGCCGGCTTGATGAATTCGGGGAGCCGCTGCTCCTTCTCCATGTACTCGTACAGGCCGCGAACCGCATCGGAAACGGACACACCTTCGCGCCTGAGCACCTGGGCACCGCGATCCTTCAGATCCTCTGGCAGGCGCACGTTCAAAGTCGCCGTAGCCGCCATAGCCTCACCGCCTTCCTTCGCTCCGTTCCCCTTCATGCTAACAGGTTGCATTACGTAATGCAATCACTATATGCCGCAGGACGATCGGAAAGCCAGCAGCCGCTTTTCTACACCATGTTCGCGAGGCGCTTGGCGTGCCAGGCGTCGAAGATGCCGAACAGCACGTGGAACAGGCCCGTCACGCCAATGGCGAGGACGGTGAACAGCACAGTCATGCCGAAGGTGAACGGCTCGATGCCGAACAGGCCGTGCAGCACCGTGGCCCCGAGCACCGTGCCGCCCACCACCACGGCCAGCAGCGCCGCGCGGATGGGCGTGAACGGGATGGACAGGCGAACGATCAGAAGCGCGCCGATCCAGGCCGTCAGCAGCACGCACAGCGTGGACACGTGCTCGTAATCGAGGTGCAGCACGTTGTAGCCCACCGTGTTCACAATGAGGATGGTGAGCACCGCGCAGGTGGCGCCGGGGATGGACTTCACGATGACGTTCTCCAGGAAGCGCCCCTTGATGCGGTCCTTGTTGGGCTCGAGCGCCAGCACGAACGACGGCAGCCCGATGGTGAACGCGCTGATCAGCGTCATCTGGATAGGTTGGAACGGATACTGCCATGGCAGCAGGATGAACAGCACGGCCAGCGTCATGGACAGCAGCGTCTTCACGAGGAACAGCGACGCCGAGCGCTGCAGGTTGTTGATGGAGCGCC
>ERZ826396.1082-NODE-1082-length-33075-cov-4.355694_pt1 | contig 33075 bp, 36 predicted proteins | sample MGYA00519926_ERZ826396 | MGnify/ENA primary metagenome ERZ826396 (study PRJEB31778, sample SAMEA3449230) | human gut metagenome | biome: human gut; feature: human-associated habitat; material: faeces | place: United Kingdom | collected 2010/2012 ... | reverse complement strand
CTGTTTTAAATCCAACAGCAGCTTTCGCATCTCTACCACACCCTGATTATCAAGACCATTCATGGGTTCGTCAAGGATTAAGATATCTTGACCTTCCATAATCGCCTGTGCAATTCCCAGTCTCTGACGCATTCCCATAGAATATTTTCCAACCTTTTTATTTTTCTGTTCCAAAAGCCCTACAAGTTCCAGAACTTCTTCAATTTTCTGTCTTGATGGTTTCCCATTCAGCCCAGCCAGAAATTCCAAATTGCGATAACCATTGTAATGGCGCAGAAATCCCGGCTGCTCTATAATGATACCCATGTTTTCCGGCACTTCCGTTTCCTTCCCCACCAGTTTTCCCCGCACATAAATTTCTCCGGAATCCGGTCGTAAAAAGCCGCAAATGCACTTGAACAGAACCGTTTTTCCACTGCCATTTCTTCCCACAATCCCACATATCGTCCCTTTTTCAACGGAGAGATTAATGTCCTTCAATACTTTTTCTTTTCGAAAACTTTTACATAAATCTCTAATCTCGATTTCGTTCATTCTTCTACCTCCGGCAGATCCCTCCGCCTGATTCCCCAAATACATAAAAATGCAAAAATTATAATAAAGCTGCACAAAATAGTAATCTGCTGTCTCCAGTCCGGTCCCTGATATCCAAAAATATGAAAGATATAACTTGGATCCATCCATGCCGTTGTAACAATATAATGCATAAATGTTGGCATAAATACCAGACGGTAAGGTGCAAGGATCAGCAGCATTGCCGCGGTAATCCCCACCTCTCTTCGAAAGAACAAATTTCCTGCAAACAAAATCAGTCCGATAAAAACAGAATTCAGAACCCCCATTAACATCGTGTACCCAAGTGCTTCCATAGGCTGAAACTGATTGATCATATTCTGTGACACAATAATTTCCACTCCATATTCATAGCCCAGATTCGTGCGCGCTAATGTATTCCAAGCACCACCCCATTCAATTTTCAGAGATAAATGCGGGATTAGAAAAAGCACGCTCATAAGATACAAAAGAAGCATATACAGAAAACTACCGATCACCAGATATAAAATCTGCCCCAGTGCCCAAACCGTTTTTCCTGTACGAATTGTCAGGAATCTCTGTGACCTATTAAAAAACGGTGCGTTACTAAACAGAATTACAACCCCTGACAAGAAACAAAACACTACAGATGCATGCGTAAATAAAAAAGGAAACAGAAACGGAGTCGCCGTACCATCATAAGCTTCCAGAAATGCTCGAAAAGATGACAGTAACGCCCAAAGAAAGATGAAATTACAGAACACAATTACATAAAGCCTTGGATTATGTAAGAGCTGCTGTAACTGATAACCTGTAATTCGAAACACATTCAAAAACTTACGCATATCGTTTCCTCCTGCTAATCCCCAAATACAAAAGTACAGCTGATAGCAAATAACATACTACCGTAAATACCGCGATACGCAAGAAAAAAATTCCTTCTTTTGTGTCCGCCGTAATTATCTGAAACATTTGTTCTGTATCTATCGGTAATTTAAATATACTTCCTGAAGCAAACAGCAAAAGAAAGAAGAAAATCGATGGCAGGCACAAGATAATAAATCCATCACGAATGTAGGCAGACAATGCAACAGCCAATACAGACATACAACTACAGCAAATCCCACTCATCAGACACTGAAGGAAAATAAATAAAAACGTATGCTCAGGTAGCATCCATGAAAATGTCGTTACATTTTTGATATCTTGCAACGCATATCCTTCTTCCACTACCAGCGGATGTTGCGTCAGTTCGTAAAGTAAGTAGCAGAAAGTTCCTGTACAGTAAACTACAATATTGGAAACAATACAAACCACAAGTTTAGAGAGGCAATATTTTTTTACACTTACCCTGCTGAGAATCTGAGATAGTCCATAATCCTGCAGTTCTTCGCATATGCTTAATCCATATGCACCATTACAAAGAATCAACGAGAGATACAGAACTGTGCTTCGCCCTGTTGTATCGAAAAATATGCCAAGCACATCTTCATCCATCGCAAATCTTCGACTATTAAGATACCAGATTACAGCACCAGCCAGCACCATTGCCAAAAAGCGCCATCCCCAAAAACATCTTTTTATATCCATCTTTACAATTCCCATGCTGCAACTCTCCCCAGTATCACTTTTCTTTCGCAATAACCAAGTTAACCATATGCCATTTCCTGACCGCTCACAGCATCAATTACTATTTCATAATCGACAGTATATTCTTCGTTCATTCCCGACATTTCCGTTTCGAATACCCACACCGGCCACAGCTTTACTTCATTGTCCACCCCGGATACAATATCCAGCATCAATTTTATATGGTTCACCTGATATTTCGTATCATAAATTCCCTGATAATTCTGCAAGAATGTTTCCGCTGCCTCTTCCGCCGAAATCAGAGAAACCTCTCCCTGTTCCTCCCAATCATAACATCCCTGAATATTAATATCAATAATACCTTTTTCCGTTAACATTACAGTGGCCTCTTCGCCAGGCAGAAAACCTTGTTGACTGTACATATGATACATGACGGGCATATCCTGATACTCCTGGTAAAAGAAAAAGTAATAAGTGTCATCCTCGCTGCTCCATTCAGGCTTCGCCTGTTCCGGCAACGGAGTCCCATCCAAGTCTGTAACGCTCTCTTCCATTTGCATTGTCTGATAATCCATCGCATATGCAGCCACTGGCTCACCAAGAGAAATCCCATACTTTTCTACTGTCGCTTGTATGTACGAAACTGCATCCTCCTGCGACATAAAGTCAAGATCTTTCACTTTCTGGTATTGGTCACCGTTATAATCATCACTCTCTGCCATAAGTTCAATACATGCAGAGCGATATTCACTTTCTCTGGTATAAAAAAAGAAATTAGAAGAGTCATTATATGCGAATACTTTCCACATTCCATCATCCGGATAATCTGTCAACGAAAAAAATTCTGTATCCTCTAACCGAGAAAACTGCGGCTGTACAGCATCCTTCATAAATTCATCTTTTAATTCCTCTCTTCTCTGTATCAGATTCATAGGCGTCCCCTCTGCCCAGACAACTTTTCTGTCACGGGCAGTTTCCGGAACAGAAACCTCAGCATCAATGATCACATTTTCTTTTTGCAGCTTGATGATACTTTCTTCCGTATATACTGGAAAGGAGGCCGATGCCTCCTTTCCGCATGCTGATAGAAATATAACCAAAATTCCAATCCAGAACTGTATTTTAAACACTTTACTTTTTCTCATGGGTTATATCTTCCTTGAATTGTAGTGCCCCTTCCATTAAATGGATCATAAAACAAGTAGTACGTTCTACTCATATCCGCATAACAGGCATCATATCCTAACTTAACCTTTTCTCTTGGTCCTTTAAATGTAGAATGCACTGTTCTTATGCCATATTGGCTTCCGCTGTCAACCCCCAATGCAACACTCGCACTATCGGAATGATATGTAGTCGTTATATATGCTGCCTGTTCCAAATCTCCTTTTTGTGCAGGTGCAGTACGTCCCTGAGTTGCTGCTGTTGTAAATGCAAATTGTTTCTTTTCCGCATGTACAGGTATCGCACAACAAAGCATTAATGAACAAGTTAACATCGCCACTAAATATCTTTTCAGTTTTGTTCTCATAATTGTCCCTCCTCGCCTTTGCGAAAAACTATATATTTTTACTTATACTTTTTTATTACTCCATTGGATTCCCCTCCTTCCAATTTGCGTAATTTCTCTTGATTTATAAAAATTATAATAGTACCATGATTTTTTTTCAATCATTAAAATATTATAAAAATACAATCTTTTATTTATAAATTATAGAGATTTTTAAATTTTTACTAGATTCCATGTAACAATTCATCTTTTGAACCGTATTATATAATGTGGGAATTTTGCTTATTGCTTCATTTCTCTTTCCAGCATTTTTTGATAACTCCTTGCCCTCTCAATATTTTCTTTCCTCTGTTTCATTTCGTCGATCTGCTCACATTCAGAAATTTTTTTCAGGTCTTCCATCCTCCATCCCTCCCGGTAAAGTTCCATCAGAAAATCAACCTGATCCGGCTCGGAACTCTTTCTTTTTACAAAACCTGTCATGAATGCTCTTCGATCTTTTTCTTCTCTTCTTCTTTTTCGCCTTTTCAGGTAACAAACAAGCTGGTTTACCGGTTTGAAAATTAATAAACCATCTTCTGCTTGTTTTCCATTCCAAACGACCAGACTTGTCTCTTCCTGATCCACCATCTCTGATTCAGAAAGCACTCCAGACATAAAACGCAGTCTTCGCTGGAGCTGCTCTTTTTCTTTCTGTTCCTCTTGTAAAGCTTGGGAAGCAACGGTCAATTTTTCCTTTACTTCTTGAAGGTCATATTCTAATTGTATGATAAGGCTTCGCAGTTTCTTATTTTCGTCTTCCAGGAAGATATCCTTTTGATCCACTGAATTTTTCTGTACTTCCGTTTCCCCAGGTTCCTCTTTTTCCCTCTTGACAGTAATTTCATTCAGCAAACGCAGTGTATCTTGGTATTGCTGCTGATCCTTTTTTACCCTTTCAATCTGTTCCCGATACACCTCTGCCATTTTTTTATACTCCCGGAAGACCGGACTCTCCTGAAGGAAAGTTTTTTCCTGCAGCCTCCGTCTCTCCAGGCACATTTCTTCCGCGCTTTCTTTTTTTGCCAGCCGCTGAATACCCTCCATGCTTTCCTGATCCAAAATGCACCCGATCAGATAAGCCCGCGAATAAAAATTAAATTTTTTATTGACCAAAACCTGGATATATTCTTTTGGAATTTTTAAATTCATTGCATCCTGGATCTGATGTCTCATCGGTTCTTCCATTGGCGCGGTAAACCGTTTGATCTCCGCTTCATCATATACCATTTTTTTCATAACACAATGCCTCTCTTCTTGTCATTGCTCCGGATTTTTCGGAGCATCATCTGCTCACTCTTGATCCGTTTCAGCTGTTCTTTCGTTTCTTCATTTCTTTCCCGCCTTCTCTGTTCCGTTTCCATCAATTCATCGATCGGATATTTTTCTTCCAACTCGTCCAGTTCATTTTCATATGTCCCAACTTTATCATCGTTATGTGTTTCGATATAATGGATCAGATAGTTGTATCTTGTCAGGACTTTCTTTACTTCCTGCATCTCTGAATCTGGCATCGTCATCTTCATCTGCATCTCATAATAATCTTTCCTTTCACGAAGCTGCTTTCTCCGTCCTTTCAAATCTTCTTCCCCATGAATTCCTTCCCGGATGATATATCTCAGGCAGCGCAGCATCTCTTCTGCCTGTCTTGAGGTCTTTTGTACGCCGCGTCCGCCAGAAAATTTTCTCTCAGATTTTTTGATCTGCCAGTAGTAATACATATACTTTTTTTGGTATGGAGTAAGATAACTGCCATTTTTCTTTTTCCAGCTTCCGGAAACATTGGATGTCCATTTTCTTACTGGAGGGACATAATAATTTACCAGCTGCTTTTCCGGATGGAAATCTTTCATGGCGATCCTTCGCTTGATGGCGTCCACCGTATAAGCTTTCCCCAGCGAGTAACTTCGAAACCCACGCGGCATCTTATCATTTTTGAAGGTAAGGTATTCTGACTGCCATTTTTGTGAATAACCGCTGCGGATTTTGTATTTTCTTTCCATGATCCTGAAAAATTGCTGGTAGGTTGCCGCATGCTTAATTGCATAATCAATATCTTCCTGTAAAGATCCCATCTTCGTTTTGCTGGCAAGCCATGCGCCATAGTCCATTCCTTTTCTCTTTTCTTCATAGACCAGCGGCGAAAGACCATACTTTGCAGTGATAGAATCGGTAACCGGCTGTATGTACTTTTTCCAGTCCCCGTCTGCATAATGGTATTTTATGCCATCCACAATGCTGACGCTGTTAAACACGATATGCGCATGCAGATGTTCATGGTCGGTATGTACCGCAAAAATATATTGATAATGATTTCCCAGATATTTTTCGCAGAATTCCTGTGCGACATTATAAGCAGTAACCGGATCGGTCTCTCCCGGCCGGAAACTGATAACGAAATGATAGCATTGCCTTCCATCCAGCTTTTGAAAATCTCTTTTGGTTTCCATAAAATTTTGATACACTTGATCTGTTTTCGTTCCGGCATTTCCTCCGATCCAATAGTTCTCCGTCTTTTCCGGATCAATAATATATTTGATACAATCGTACATTCCGCCATGTGGATTTCCGTTTTTTCTTTCTTTCACATGCATCAATTTTGTGATCGCCACATTTTCACGCCCCATTCTTTTCTTTGGTTTCCAGCAGCCTTTCCAATTTTTGTGACATTTCCTTCATTTGATTTACGCAGTCGTGAAAACGTTGTTCCGTCTCTTTGGGATAGGTGCTGTAAGAAACGTTTTTATCAATTTGGTTTAACATGCTTTCCATGTTGTTGATCTCATATTTTAATTTCTGCAGTTCACGGTTCAGGTCTGACCAGTTCATGACTTCATAATTCCGCAAAATCATCCTGCAGTATTTGGCTGTGTCCTGGAATCCTCTTTCGATCGCGCGTGTCTTTAATTGTTCTCTTTCTGCCTCGGTAATACGGACAATAAGATTGCACGAAAGCTTTTCCGTTGTGTCTGTTTTTTTCTTTTTTCTTCCCATGCTGTCTTTCCCTTTTCTGCAAAATCCTCTACTTTCCCCGATTGCCTGATACTCCAAATCCGGAAACTTCCATTTTTCCGGATTTGGAGTATTTTTCGACAAGCCTTTTCTGAAAATACTCCAAATCTGGAGACCCTGTACTGTCAGATCTGGAGTATTTATCTTTTCCTGATGTTCCAAATCCGGAAATTTTTCTTTTGTCCGATTTCCGAATCGTGAACTTACAGGAGTATTTTCCGACAAGCCCTTTCTGAAAATACTCCAAATCTGGAGACCCTATACTATCAGATCTGGAGTATTCCTTTTTTTCTGATACTCCAAATCCGGAAATTTCCCCATATCACAGAAAATTGATTGTTCATTAGCAAGATACGCATTTTGCATTACAAAATGCACCTTGTTAGGGGTGGCCCCTAAGACCCCAGGATATAGAAATAAACGCATCATAAATACTCATTTTCAAGGCTTGCACGTTTCTTTTCCCCCTCCCTTTTTTCTGAAATTCGCCGAAATTCTTCTGCGAAGTCCTTCATCAGTTTTCCATTTCTCTCTTCCACAATCAGCGTATTTTCATACGCCAGGATTGCCGCGCTTATCAATTCTTTGCGGCTGGAAAATCCATAAGCCGCATATTTTTCGATTTTTTCAATCAGCTTTTCATTCGTGAATGTCAGCTGAATTTTCTTTTCATCTGCCATGTTTCTTCTCACGCTCTCTTTCATTTTTGATTTTTATTTTCAAAATCCGTACCCAGAGGAATCATTATTTTGCTGTTCTGGTGCTGATTCAACAGCTTCCAGCGATTCACTGTTTTGACATTCTTCCTCTCGATCCGTGGTTTCTGCAGAATCATTTTTCACAAAATCTTCTTTCACGAAGTCAAGAAATTCCAGAAATTTGGGATCATGAAAATCAATGGTTCCAAGATACTGTTCCATAAATGCCCCAAGATTCATCTGGCGTTTTTCTCTTTCTTCTTTTTCTTTTTTCGCTTTCAGTTCCTTTAACCGCTGGTTTTCCTGCTGGATTTTCTCCAGGCGGCGTTTTGCTTTTTCCAGATCCATATCACTTTTTTTGATTTTTTCTTCCAGGTTCATGTTCTTCTCCTTTTCCATCAGACAGCCCGTGTCAAAGTCTGACACAGGCTGTCTTTTCCTTTTTTTATTTTTTTTTATGACAAAATCAGAGCAATCTCCAACAAAATGATCCGTCTCCGATGTTACCTCACTTTCTTCCGCCATTTCTTTTTCCGCTCTTCGGAATTTTTCTTTTCCGTCTGTTCCTGCTTGTTTGCTTCTCTTGCCGCCAACATATCTTTCCCAAAAGTTCTACTTTCTTCCGGGAGATACTTCTGCAGTTTCTGTTCAATCCCTTTGATATGCTTCTTATATAAAGCAAAGATCCTGTCTACGCTTTCTTCCGGTTTGAAATTTTCCCCTGCAGTCATCTGATACTTCCGATAATGTTCACTGATATGTTCTTTTCTTCTGTCGGAAATTGGAAGCCCAAAATGCTCCTGCAGCATGATGCTGAACGCGTCCGCCTCAAATTCAATTTTATGAAGATTCTCATCGTCCGCACGGTTCTCATGTGCCACTGCATGCCCCATTTCATGCGCAAGCGTTGACAGCGCCGCTGTATCCTGCAGCGTTTTTCCAATATGGATTTCTTTCTGTGTGCGGTCATAAAATCCATAAAGCGAAGCCCCCTGGATCCCATAGCCTATATGGAGGTCTTCTGGACTCCCTGGCACATTGGCTTCCAGGATAACCGGAACTTTCAATTCTGTTTCGCAATATTCACGGATTGCCTGAACACAGATTCCATGCTTATCTGATGGTATGCCGCGGCTCAGTAATTCCGGATATTTTTCAGGCGGAAAATTCGTCTGCGCAATGTCAAATGTTTTTCCGATCCGATAACGCATCTTCGTCTTGTATGGGATTTTCCCGTTTTTGTAATCCTCTTTCTGTTTTTCGGAGGCTTCGGATAATGGAATGAATTTTCCGTCGATCTCCAGGATTGTCGCTTTCACCAGAACATAGATCGACATTCCATGCATCTCTTTCAAGACGGAATATCCGGACTTTTTCCACGCATCAAAGGATTGGCATAGGATTGCCCCAGGGTTTTGCTGCTGGATCAGAAGGGTATTCCGAAAGGAATATTTATAGGAAAACTTTTCGGAAAATTGAAAAAAAGCCGCGAGGGCTTCTGGCTGTACCGCCCAGGATTCTATGGATTCCTGGATCTTCTCTTTCATTTTCTGTTTTTCTTCTTTTGCCGCCTGAATCGCTTTTTGCTTATCATATGCCATAACCGTCATCCCCCAGATAAATCGCATCCTCCAGATTTTCTACCGTTGTCCCAATCGGATGGCTCCCGGGTTCGCAAAGGATCAGAAAAACCCGGTTCTTTTCGTCCTGGATCAAATCGCCGCAATCGTTGTTTCCGATTACCAGATTGTCGTTCTCGATGTCAAGATAAGAAAAAATCTGTCTTCTCACTTCCTCTGCTGTTTTGCATGCCACCCGCCGGTTCTCCAGATAACCAACCGTTTCATTGAGCATCATTAAAGGATATTCCTCTGCCCGCGCAGTCAGTTCCAGTAATGCCCGCTCTCTTAAATCCTCGGAATATTTGAGATCACTGATCAATACCCCATATTTTTTTGCTGTTTCTTCCAAGTAATCGCCCAAATGATTTACCTCCTCTTCTTCCTGCTATGCTCTTACCTGTTCCAGTGCGGTCCTAATCCGCCGCATATCCTCCGCCGGTAAGAAGAAATACGATTTTACTTCCTCTTCCTGCAGACCGTTTTTTATCCCAAGAACAATTTCCTCTAATTGTTCATCCGTCAGCTGATCGGCATATCGTTCCACCATATCCGAAATGCTGCCTTTCATGTCCCGTTCTTCCTGTTTTTTCGTTTTCTGCGTCCCACGCCCCATCCGCTGCCTTTCTCTCTGTTCCTGTGCCAGTTTTTGCAGGAGCCGTTGCTCCGTCCGGGAATTTTCCAGTTCCTTCAGCTGCTGAAAGATTATTTCTGATGCATTTCCTGCCTCCGGATCTGGAAATTGGATGGCACAAAACTCATCTTCTGTTAATTCAATGATCCTGTGTTTCGATCCCGGGACTGCCGTTTTTTCTACAAATTTATCTTTCATACGGTCATTGGCGAATATCATTTTGGATGATCTTTTTACTGTTTCCCATCTTCCATCTTTTCTCTTTTTCACAGTCACTGGATGTTCATAAGCGCCAAGACTCATTGCCTTTTTATAATTTTCATCTTCAAACGGCCGGTATTTTGTATCCATCATTGGCTGCCGTCCTTCCAGAAAAATCATGCACTTGTTTTTCGGCATCCTGCCAACTTCTTCCGGTGTCATCAGTGCTCTCTGCATGCGGTCAAAATTTAAACTGCCTCCGCCGCTGCTGCTGTAATTCAGCCCATCCGATGTTTTATCGATGGTTGTGTTGCCGATCAGCTCACTGATAAATTTCTGCGTGCTCAGTGCCCCGCGCCCTGCACCCAAAAAAACAAATGTAGCGCAGGCGTCCATAAGGATATCCCAGGCGTCATTTTTGTAAATGGTCTTGATCTGGCTGATGGACTGCAAAAAGAGCAAGACGGCGATATTACGGCTTCTCAGGGTTGTAATCAAGTTTTCAAAACGTTCTGGACGCGCGCCATTGGCGAACTCATCCATCCATACCTCGACACGGATGGGAAGCTTCCCATGGCACTCAAAATCAGCAGTGCGGATCAGTGTGTCAAATAATTGCTGATACAACATATTAATGATGAAATTGTAGCTTGTATCATTTTCTTTCACAACCAAAAACAAAGCTGTTTTTGTGATCCCGTCCTCCTCCCGGCCCATTCCGATTTCATGTAGCTTCATGTCATCTTCTTCAAAAATGCGCTGCACGGCAGGGCTGTTAAAGAACTTTAGCTTGGCATTCAGGATGAGGATGATGGAATTGACCGTTTCCGGTGCGCCGTCTTTTAGCTTTCGGTAATCGCGCACTGCCGGATGTGCTGCCCCCTTCCTTTCCTGCAGGGCGTCAATCAACTTCGTCATTTTGGTATATCCTTCTTCTGCAGGTTTTCCATCAAAAGTCCTGCTTTCTGGCTGCGATTCCAGAAGCGTTAATGACGTAATCTGGTTCATGGTAGGCGTTTCGTACACGGTACTCCATTCGATCCTTGCTTCCCGGAAGATCTCCAATTTATCCTCCACCGGAATCATCCAGGTAAAATAAAAAAGCGATTGCAGGTACAAGGCACATCCGTCATCCCAAAAGGGATCTCCTTTCGATGCTTCCGGTGGTTCCACAGACTTAAAAATATTGACAATGATCCTCGGGATATCATCTTCTTCCTGTATATACCGGAAGGGATTGTATCGATCCGATTTGTCCATTTCTTTCAGGTTCAGCACCTTGATCTGATAGCCAATCGCGCTGAGATAGCTGCCATATTTTGACAGCAGCTCCCCTTTAACGTCCAAAACCACATAAGACGCTCCGCCAAGCAGCAGATTCGGCGTAACCACAAACATGGATTTTCCGGTACCTGGGGAACCAACAAAGATGGCGTTATTGTTCGATAATTTATTCAGCCCCACCTGCAGGTTTTTGGAAAGGATCCGGTTATTTTCCGGGCATTTCCGGTCATATAATTCTTCATTGACCTTCCTGACGTTTCCCCATTCGCTGGAGCCATGCTCCACATCGGGATGCGTATTCCGGTTATGCTGCAGATACCAGGCAACAAAAAATACCCAGCCGATCAACGCACAGCCGAGTATGATCGTGGTCATATCATTATAGTAATTACGAAACGGATGCGTAAAAATTTCCAGCAGCAAATCCGAATAATTGGATGCATTCAGGGACGGAAAGGTAAATAATCCAGACAGGTAATACCCTCCCACCAATAAAACGCCAAGCAGAACAAGAAACGCTTTGATGGGCGGCTTCTTCTTCTGTATCATAGTTTCAGCCCTCCCTTACCTCCCATTTGCGGGATTTTCAGTCCTTTTCCATCTGTCCTTGGTGCCGCTTGCTTCCCGGAACGGAGATATTGTTCGAATTGGTCCTTTGTCATCAGAACCTTCTTGGAAAGAGAGACGTCCGTTTTTGCGATCACCCCGGCGCCGATCAGCCGGTCCATAAGTTCACTGGCATCCTGATAGCCGATTTTAAACTGGCGCTGGAGCATGCCGGCAGATGCTTTCCCTCGTTCTATGACGTAATATCCCGCATCCTCGAAATGATCCGGCTTCGCTACTTTTCGTCCGACCGTTTCGGATACTTCTGTCTCTTTCCGTGCTTCCTTATCTTCAGCCGCTGGAATCTTCCGCGTGACTGGATCGTAGTGTGAATAAATTTCTTCCCCCGAGAATACACCGACCCGATGCGGAAGGTTTTTATCGTTCATCTCGTAAACTGCATACTCCTTTTTTTCCTCCAAAACAGCTGCGTAGGTACGTCCGTCATCAAGGGTCTGCGTCTTGTCAAAGAACATATATTGCGGCGGGTCTGTGCCGGGAATCCGGGTGAAGACCATATCCTCTTCCTGGGACAGAATAAGGCTTTGGTTGATCGTAATATAATGCTGCCCTGGCAGCAAAGTTTCTGTTTCCGATGCCAGGGCGCTTTCAAAAGACTCCGTTTTTACATCGCTTGCCTTCCTCCATTTATCGCTTTCCATTGCTTTTTTTATTTCAGGATCGGCAGAATCCATATATTCTTTTTCTGATAAAATTCCCGTCTGCAGATAATCTTCTTCCGAAATGGTCGCGGATTCTCCCAAAATCGGATCTGTTTTTCGCTCTTCCGCATACGTCTCAACATATACCTGCATAGCAGCCTTGAATTTTTCCAGATCCACATTTGCGATTGCCAGCTGCAGATTATAATCTCCATACTTCAAATCTGGAAGTACAGCAAAATTGACATGCCGTTCTTTCAGGATTCCCAAAAGATCTGTCAGTTTTTTCCCATCCTCCCGGTAATCACCGAGCGCTATGCCTTTGATCTGGTACTGGCCGGAAGTAAGCGCTTTCAGTTCCTGAAAGCTCATAATACCGCCCTCTGTGAGTTCTGCTGAAACAAATGCTTCATAGACTCCCTGCCATTTTCCGATGTCCCTGTTCAGCACCGCGACCTGGCGCATCCCATCATGCAAATCCAGATCCGGCAGCACATAGTAGGTAATGCCCGCCTCATACAGCGTATCCTCGAATGCCTTCATTTTTTCTGCGTCCTGCGTAGGCAGATTGGCAATCGTATAGTCCCCTTCACTTGCCTGCAGGAATTCTTTAAAAGACCGGAAATCCGACTCACTGATCCGTTTATCTTTTTTCAGCTTTGTCATATATTGTAGAAAAATAAGAGGATTCAATTTTGACGATGCGATTTTGCCGCCTAAAAATGTTCCTACTTGAATGGCTCCCTTAAGGATCATCATTTCTGTATTAATGATAACTCCCAGATCGCCATTTCCATCTTCATATGCCATTCCAGCACCTCCTTGACCTTTTTAAGGCAAAAAAAGAAAACAGCACACGATATATTTGTACTGTTTCCTCTTTCCTGATTATTTGATTGTCATTTTCTTTTGTGGCTTCGGTGGTAAATCATCCAGTTTTTCCGGTTCTTTTTTCTGTTCTTTTTTCATATATTGCAGGACACATTTCCTGCAGCTCTCTGCCGCAGCCTTACAATCCTCAATATCTTCCTGGTCAATGGCAATGCTCTCTTCTCCCGGATACCTGGTAGAGAAATAATATCCATCAATCATCTGGATCTGTTTCCTGTCAATTTCAAAATCCTCGATATGGCTTCTGCAATATTTTATAAGCTTCGTAAGGCTATGCGTTCGCAGGATGCTGTTTTTTTCCTGCATCTCTTGCTCGTTATGAACCACCGAATATTCGGTTATGATATGCTTCAAATACTTTTCGCAGATTCCCTGGGCGATCGCGCCCATCTGGTTGGCAACCATATGGTTTTCATATGCCGCCATAAAGAACTGGAAATCATTTTCAGCAAAGTCAAAGTAACTCTCCAATCGGCTTACCATAATTTCTTTCCTTCCCTGCGTATATTTTGATAATACAACATTTGACTCGTTTTCCAAGCGTCTCCATACAATACCTTCAGATCCACCTGTACATCGTCGGTTCCATCCTGTGATACTTCTGCTTTCAACTTTATAATTTCTTTTTTCAGGTTTGGAGCATTTCCATCCAGAGTAAGCAAAAGGTCCACATCGCTTTCCCATGTCTGCGTTCCACGAGCATAACTTCCGTATAGATATAGTTCATTGACATAAGGCGCAAGCGGAGAACGGCTGATCTTTTCCATTGCATAGCGAAGCGCCTGTTTATGTCGGCTTTCTATCTTTGTGCTCATATTCTCTCCTTCCTGCTCAAAAGCTGAAAGCGATGTTTCAAGCGATATTCCATTTTTTCCTCTTTCCTGACGCACTTGCTGCGTCAACAAGGTAGATTTGGAAGTTTACTTCCAAACTTTCGGCTCCGATCATTTTTCTGTCTCCATCATACCATACTTTTTCTTTTTTTCCAACGCTTTATCACAGTCTCGGCATCCACCCTGTAACTGCTCAGCGGATCGGACGGTTACTTTGCCCCTATATTTTTGACATGACAGATCTCTTGCGCTTTCTTTGCGCATGTTCCGCAGATTTCTCTGTGACAGGCACTTCTTCACGGCTGGGCGATGCATCAACCGGCACATTCCGTTCTCGCAATGCTTCCTGATGACGCTGTATGAATTCCCTGGCTTCTTCCGGGCTGAGGCTTTGCAGCCGCCGGATCTGGTTTTCCAGCACTTCCGCTGTCTCCATTAATATTTGTATGTTTTCCCGCATTTCCTGCAGCAATTCGTCCATATTGATATCTCACTCCAATCATTAAGATAACCAACGGTTTTTCTTTATCGTTTTATTTTCTTTTGGACCAGATTCCCTCAGGGCTTCTTGAAGCTCCCTGCCAGACCTCGCATAAATCAGCTGCTTCTGATTACAGCTGTAATAACAAACCTGGTCGGACAATCTTTCCGAAGGATCTACCTCCGTCCTGTTCACTTCCCGTACCATTTGCTGCAACTCCTCGAGCGATATTGCACCATTGTTTTTGACACAGATCACTTCATGTACGGAAGAGGGTAAGACAAAATAATCACTTTGAAGTTTCTCGCCCACCATTTTCAAAACTTCTGAGTCCATGATCACCGCCGCACCATACGAGCGCCTCGGATTTGTCAGTACATACAAGCCAGGATCTTGCTGTAATTCTACCTCGGAAATCTCAAGCGGCAGCCCAGCTTCCGCCAGAAGTGATGTCATGGATTGGAATTCTACTTCCTTTATATTTTGAATTGCTGTTTTTCTCAATTCTTCTTTTGAGATGCCCCATGTATCCAGCATCTTGTTTGTCACCCGTACTTTCAGAGAATCATTCAGTTGTATGGAATATGTTGCGATACAGTCCGGAATTTCATAGGTGTATGCATATTCTTTCAAAAATTCTGTCCGCTGGTTTTTAGATAATAATTCCGGAAGAATTTGGGATGCACTGCTTTCATACGCCTGCATCCTGTCGAGGTTCAGGTCCTGCCCCTGAATCATCTGTTCTGCATCGACCACACGCTGCGCCGCCTCGTGAAAAATATCTTCCAGTTTCTTTTTCTCCTGGGAAAATTCTGCAAACTTGTCATCCAGATATACCACAGGGATGATACTCCCCAATTCCTTTGCGACGGTAATTCCTGTTTTCGGTCCTTCCGGTTTTTCGATTCTTTCAACCGATATTTTCGCATTTTGGTACTCTTCCGGAAGATAAGATTTTAAGTTTTCCGCAATCTCGTAATAAAATTCATCTTTTTTCATCCTGTTTTGTGCTCTCCTTCTTGTTTTCCATATATTTTCTTTGGTATGCCATCAATCTTTCCAACGTTCTTTTATCGACGCTGCCTCTCGTAAAAATTCTTTTTTCCATTTTTCTTTTCCTTTCAATATAATGATTGAGTTGTATTACATTTTTCTCGCAGCACATAACAGCCTCCCGCACCCAATCTTCCATCAGGCAGCTCCCCTCGAGGTCATAATCTGTAATCAGATGCTGTCCAGATAAATACTGCCGCATTGCTTCCTCCGATGCAGGAAGGGTCAGCCAGCCTCCTATCAGCTCCCCCTGCTCATAGGCTGCTGCGTTGCATACAAATACATGCAGCAACGGCTTCTTCTCCCTGGATTTTCTCATTCTTTTCTCCTGATTTCTTACTTCCTATTCCGGAAGTCCCGCGTCTCCTTCTTCCGTATCTACCTGCTGCAGGATCTCGTCTCTGCTGGCTTCCACTGGTTCAAAAGACCAGCTGATGGTCCTCTTATAATACGTCGCCAGCAAGACGGTTTCCTTCTCATCGTTTAAGGAAATATAAAAGCTTTCTTTGTTGTCTTCGTAAGATCCATAAGATAAGTATTCACCGGCACTTGCCTCAACCCCATGTTCCTGGCACCAAAGGCCAAGTTCTGTGGATAATGTATAGGAATAGGACATGGTACTGCTTAACAGATCCTGGCAAATGACATCAATCGTATGGTTTTCATCTTCCAGAACCGGAATACTCGTTTCCGTAATTCCCTTCTGTTCCGTTTCACTTAAATATTCCCAATTTGATGGGTTTGAGATTGGCGTATATTCACGCCCATCCTTTTCCTTCCCCAACGGATACAGTTCTTCATTCTCTTCCTCTGCTTCACCCGTGTCAGACTTTGACACGGGTTTCTCGGACGCTTCTTTTCCTCGACCCTGCAGGTATTCCAGTGTTTGCGTAAGAACCGCCTGGATCGTACGTTCTGTATCCGCGTTCTCGACGTTATTTCTGGCTTGTTCCATATATTCTGTGCAGTTCTCCTGATCCTCTGCGGAAAGTTGCCGGTAAGCTTCTTCTATATGCTGTAGAGCATCCTCTTTTTGTTCTGACAAATCCACAGAATTGGCTGCTGTCTGGTCCGGCTGTGAATCCTTTTGGTTTTTAAAGGAAAAAATAACCGATACCATAATCAGCAGAATGCCAATAACGGTACACAGCAATATAATTTTTTTCTGTTTCATAAGCGCACCTTCTTACTTTCTTTTCTTTTCACGATACGCCCAGCTTCCATATCTCCATGTTCCAGAAAACTATAGCTCCAACCATTTCGTCCGCCAATAATCACATGGTCCAACACACGAATACCCAACAGCATTCCCGCGTTGCATAATTGGTCTGTAATCTGCAGATCCTCACGGCTTGGAGTTACCTTTCCGCTCGGATGGTTATGAAGCAGCAAAATGCTCGCAGCATTGGAAAGGATACTGCTCTTAAAGATCTCTCTGGGAGATATGATCGCCTGATCGATCGCTCCGACGGAAACAATATTCATGTTAATCACCTGATTCTGGGTGTTAAGATTCAGTATTCCGAATACTTCTCTGTCAAAGGAAGCAAATTCATCGGTCAGAAACTGGACAACGTTTTCCGGCGAGTTTAAAGCACTCTCGCTATAAAGTGTCCGCTCCTTAATCAGCCTGATCTGTACAACATCCAGTTCGTGATTCATCTTCTTCCTCCTCATCTTCAAAAGTTACGGCCAGCATCTGCCGTTCTTCCATTGCATCCACGACATCCTTCAGTTCCTCGGCTTTTATTTTCTTCACTTCCATGTGCTATCACCTTCTTTCTATTGCGGACGGGCATACAATGGCTCCGTCAGGTTCGATGGGTTAAAAGGATCTCTTACAACACCTCTTGACGGATTTGCTGCATGAACCATTTCATTGTTTCCGATATAGATTGCAACATGGCTGATATTCCGGTACCTTCCATTACTTTCATAGGAGTAGAAGATAATGTCCCCGGGCTGCAGCTCAGATGCGCTCACTGTCATACCGTGTTCTACGAGATATTTCGCTTCATCTGCGGCGGTCTTCCCATTCAGATATGTGATCCCCGCTTCCGCATAGCAGCGGTACACCAGTGAGGAACAGTCATACCATCCTTCTTCATCCCGCATCGCCTGGGAATATCCGCATCCTACCTTTGAAATCGCAATCTGCGCTGCCAGATTTCCTATTTCACTGCCTCCCGCAATGCGTTTCCATGACCAGTCAATCGATCCGGCTGCATTGGACGATGGCTCATAAACATCAAGTACCCCATCCAAAAGAGCCAGACAATCCATTTTTTCGTATCTCCATCTTTGAATATACGGGCGGCGTTGAATCATCGCATCATATGCCCGCTCGATAATTTCCCGATCCGTGGAAGAGGCGGTGGTCCCGTCAAAATATCGCCTTAAGCTGGCAACATATTTTCCATCACGGTTCCCAAAGCTCAGGATGCATCCCTTTAATGCATCGGAACAGTTCACAAAATCATAGCCATAATATGCGGTCATTTCCTGCAGCAATGGCATCAAGGTCTGGGTGTAGACGTATTCGCATTGAGCAGCCTCAAAAACTTCGAGATCCGAGTCGCAAATGGTATGCCACGCATTGTAAAAAGCCTCATTGGATTTCAGTTCTATGGTCATCCCAAGGTACGGCTGGAACGCTGCGTAAAACGTAGGGTCTTTTGTGTAACACCAGGAAACAAATGGCCCCAATTCATAACGGTTGTCAAACTGAAACTCTCCGCAGGCATTTCCGCCGTCTCCTCCTGTCTGGTCGGGATTGCCGCCTGACTCATATTTTGCAGCCAGATAACAGGCTTGGTCATATTGCGCAGATAATCCGGTTCCCTGCGACGCAGAGCCGCTGCCAAACAGAAGCGTACAAAGGACAATGACAAGAACCAGGATCGGAAACAGTGGGATTCCGAACAGGAAAGTGATCAGGAAATTTGTGAGCCTTTTCGAGGTTTCAACCGTCTCATTCTGTGCGTGTACCCGGATTTCCCGGTCATTTCCACGGAAGTTCCGTTCTTGCTTCTGTCTCCCGAATCCTTCATTTTTTATTTTCTGACCCGCTTTCCATGCAGCTTCCGCAAAAGACAGGATCGTAGTTTTCCCTGTGGGGTTTCCCTGTCCTGTTTTGGCTGCTTTTCCTGCCGCCTGTGCCGCATCCATCGGTTTTTGCGCCAATCGATGGATTTGATCTGTCCTACGGTCAGAAACATTTCCTGCAGTCTTTTTTCCAGCATTTTTGCCCTGGATTTCACGGTAATCCATGCTTTGCGATCCTGTGTTTCGTTTTTCCTGTTCTTCATAAGCTTTTGCGGCTTTTGATGGCTGCACACGGTTGGAAGAAGCGTTTCCATCGATACTTTTTTCTCTATATTGAGACAATTCCTTTTCACCAAAGAAAGACGATCCTTGATATCTATCCGTTTTCGTACGATTTTCCTTGGAATTTGATAAAAAGGAAAAATTTCCGGCGTCTTGGGATGGCTTACTTACCGTCCTTTTTTCAGATGCAGTCCTTCCCTGGAACTGTTCGGATGTTTTTTCTTCTGGGCGTTCTCTTATTTTCCCTTTCTTTGCGACACTTTTTGCATTTTCCGCGTTCCGACCAGCCCACCAGTTTGTGCGATATGCCGTTTGGTCCATCGCTTCTGCAGCGTAGTCATCTGTTTTCGCATACGGAAACTCCTGTTTTTGGTTTGTTGGCGCATCCCTTTCTTCCTGGCTGTAAGCCATTTTTTCACTCCCAGAACGGTACCCTGTTGACTCTCGTTTTGCATCGGTACTCCTTCCGTTCGGTTTTTCCGTGTCAGACTCTGACACGGGAACCTTTTGTTTGGAATTTTTCTCAGACGCAGAAACATAAGAAAGCATCTGGATCACGCGCTCATCTAAGTATGGATTTTGTTCTTCCTCTCCTGTATCAGAGAGCTGCTGTACGGTCTGGGCTGTCTTCTGCACGTACCCTGCCGTTTTCCATAGAATTCCTTTCTTTCCCCACCCACCCATTCCGTTTCCGGAACTGCCTGTTTCCGTCGCTTTACCCGACGGTTTCCCATCCCCATTTCGCTTTCCAGTGAAAGGAAGTACCGTATCGTTTTCAACGGGTATCTCCGTTTCTTCTTTTTTCTTAATCACCCTTTCCTCTTGTCTTTTTATTTTCATACCGTCCTCCTGTAGCTTCCATTTTCCTTTGTAAGGATTCCTCGAGTGCATAGGCCATCCAACAAACGTTCCGCTGCCGTTACTTCCGTGCCGCAAAGCAGGGCAGCCTCGTACGCATGCAGTTCTTCTCCGCATTTCTGCGCTTCATCCACGCACTGGATCAGCTTTTCTTCTTCACAAGAAATTTCCGGATATGCCTGTATTTCCTCTGGAGCTTCTTCCCTGCCGATCGTTTCGACAAAACTATCATCTTCCTCTTCCGTATATCCGGACTCCTCCGATTCCTGGAATTCATAGAAAACATTCCGATTCTCTTTGGCTGCTTCATGGAAATTTGTGGTATAAAACTGATACAGAGGGTTGTCTCTGCTGATCTTAGAATCACACTGCAAGATTTTATCTCCCCATACGATCAGGCACTGTCCGGGCTCCGGGTCTGCCAACGCATGAAACTCCTGGTCCGACATTGCCAGAATCTTTGACAGCTGGTTCCGGTCATCGCCGCCCTGGTCCAGGAATACCTTAAAATCAGAATTCGAAACAATCTCCAGGATGGTATCATTTGCCATTGCTGCGGATACATTTTGGAGACAGATTGTACAAATGCCGCCGAATTTTCGGTAGGTCAGATAAGCTTTGTTCAGCTCATTACAGGAACTTTCATGTTTACAGATATACTGGGCTTCATCCACAATGACATGGGTCGCCCGCTGCAGTTTCACATTGTAATTAATACGCTGGGATAGGATATGCATAACGGTAATCATGATCGTTTCCAGCATAGGTTCCGGTACATTTTTCATCCCATATACTTTTAACCGGCTGTCTTCCGTGATGGTGCTCTGCCCGGATAGTGTCCGGTACCCATGGCTGATATGCGCCTCCAGCGCACCATAGAGGTCCCTTGTCTCAGGTTCCGGCTGCTGCTTCAGGCACTCAGCAAGATCGGATAATACCGGAGACACCGGATGTCGTTTACTGAATGCATCTTTGTACACTTGGTCGACGCAGCGATAAATCAAGGATTTATGGAAGGAATTTGGGATCAATCCAATCATAATGGAATAAAAGAAAGCTTCCATAAATTCCATTTGTTCGCTGACAAACAACTGCCTTTCCTTTTCATTTCCTGTTTTGAATAATTTTTCCGGAATTTCCAGTGGATTCAAGCAGAATTCTGAAGCAAACAAGTCATAAAAATTCCCGCCAAACTGTTTGGTGATCCCCTGCATTTCATTCTGCGGATCGATCACAAAAATATCATCGTCACTGCAGATCAGGGTCTGCCCGATCTCCGTAAGCTTTAAAAGCATGCTCTTTCCACTGCCGCTGTGTCCAAAAATGACACCGTTTCCATTTTTCAGGCTTGTCCGGTCTCCGATAATGGGATTCCCGGATTTTTTATTGATCCCATAGTATTTGCCTCCCGGCTGGATCAGGTCCCAGGCGTAGAATGGCTGGAACGCTACATAGGAGGTAGTCAGCAGCGGACGCATCTGCTTGACGCGCCGCGCACCGATCGGCAGCAAGGTATTCAATGCCTGCAGCTGCTGGTCATAATAGGTGGTCAGCTGGATCCCCAATCCTGCGCACCGGATCCTTACTTCCTCGGTATTGGCTTTCAGTTCCTCCCTGCTGTTTGCCCGGACCATCAGTAAGATGCCTACATAAAACCCATTCTCGTCGTTCTTCTCAATCTGTTCCAGATAGGCTTCGATCTCTTTTTTCTTTTTCCGCTTAAGGAAAGAAGGAATTCCTGTCAGGTTTCCATTGCGGGCATTCGCTTCCAATTCCTGGCTGATCTGCATATCGTTGTTCGTATTGGAATTGGTCAGCTTCTGTTTCAGGATCCGACGTGGGATACAGGCATTGTCAAATGTCACGCAGGTGTAAAAGGGAAAATCCGTCAGTTCATGGATGGCTTTTTCCTCGTTCAAGGAACTGGGTAAATAAGAGGCATATAAGATCCGCATGTACTCTTCCGGAAATTCCAGATAGCTTTTTTTGTTATGAATCGAGGCTGGTACAAGGTCGTTTTTCCAATCTCTCCTGGTATGTTCCATCTCATCCCAGGAATATTTCCATACGTCATCCGTATAAAAAAAACTGCGGATGCTTCGGAATCTTTCCACCGCATCCAGCGGCACCAGTTTTGAGCCGATCGCATCAAAAATCGGAAAAACCGTAGCTTCCAGGATATGGAACCAGTTTTCGGCTTCTTCAAAGCTTTTCCGGACACAGGTAACCGTCAGAAAATACCTTTTCCTGATATTTTCCCGGCTTCTTTTCAGTCCTTCGCGGATCAGGCGGTTGTTATATTCTGCTAGTTTCGGATATTTGCTGTTTTCTGTATCCTGCAGAAAATTCGCTTCATATGCTGCTGCATTTCGCGGTTCCGAGACGATCGTAATTTTGAAATCGACCGTCATAGAGTTCAAAAACTTGCACCATAACAGGCACACCGTATTCTGTTTCTTTTCATCCTGATCGACATAATTTACATCTGTGAATTCATAAACCCGGTCAAATTTTCTCGGTTTATCGCCTTTTTCACTGTTTTTTTCTATTTCAAAGATCCCCTCTTTATGGGCACTTGCGATATCAAGCGCTTCCTGGACACTCCTGGGCGTTTGGTAGACGGGTTCCGTCAGCTTCTTGCAGCGCACAAATTCTTCGTTTCCTGTTAAAAAACTCATTCCCTTATTTTCTCTTCCTTTCCGTTTCTTCACTCACCGCTTCCAAAATCTCCTGATATAAATCCAGTTCCCGTTCATATTCCTTCGACTGATAGCACAGCAACTCTGTCTTCTCCCGATACCGCCTTGCATCATAGGCTTCCTTGACCGTCAGGTCACTTGCCGATCTCCAAAAACCAACCAGGATCATCACTGCCGCCGGTGGCAGCCCCAAAAAGAAGGAGAGATACAGGTTCCAGTGCAGGACAAAAAAACAAACAACACAAACAACCGCCAAAGACGCGGCAGCACTGAACACTGCAAGAAGTTCCTTGACGGTAAACCCTTTCGCCATGCTGTCCTTATATGCTTTCTCAAAATTTTCGTTGATCGGTATCATACTGCCTCCTTTTCTGCTAAAAACCAAATGCACGCCGTATCATCGAGTCCACGGATTTCACGGCTCCGGTGATGATGATAATGCTTAAGGTACACTGCAGTCCGCCCCAGATCTGCGGTCCCAACAGATCCCAGACACCGCCTGACGGCATGGCGGGAAAAAATCCCTGTGCATTCACCAGTGCCGCGCCTAGGCGAAGCACCAGGACGATCCCGGCAATCTCTCCCAACGCGCACAAAAAAGTCTTGATCCATGCATAGGCGCTATGGCTCATGCCTTGTGTCCCCAATATGGTAGACATCGCCAACGGCGCCGTTGCGATATAAAAAAATAGCTTGAAAAATACACTATAGGCTGTCCACAAAATCACGATCACGCCCGCTAAGGCTACGATTAGAAACAGCAGCCCCATCATTATCCCCAAAATCGTTCCCTGGACGGAAATTTCCCAGTCATCCAGCCCGGGAATGGTCAGCTGAAGGCTTACATTCCCGGACGGCGCTACAATTTCAAGCAGATTCTGTTCCATGCTTACAATCAACAAAATGATTTCTTTCAAATTCAGAAGTACCACATTACCGACAATGAGTTTCATCATCATCACAAATGCACTTTCCAATGTTGTGTTGTGTCGGATATCTGCAGTTTCTTTCACGAAATTAATCAAAAACAAGACGGTCATAAGGGATGCCCCGACAATCTGCAATAACTGAAACACACCGTCTACGGTATCCCAGAGCATACCATCCGCCAGCGCCTGGGGATTGGTCTGCAGGATATCCCATGCATAACCGATCAGCCCATTCCAGATCGCAATGCCGCCTTGAAATAACCAGGAACCATTCAGGAGATCTGTGATGAATTCAATCATATTATCAAACATATACTCTCCTTTTTGTCAGAGGGCATCATGCTCTCTGGCATTCATATGCAGCGGTTATCCGATCATTGCCGTTGCGATCGCCGGAGCAACCAGCATGACAAGACCGCCTCCGACACGCTGCAGCGCACGGGTGGTTGCCCCGCCTTCCTGCTGCTGCATGCTGTTTCCAAATTCGAACGCTCCCCAGACCAGAATCACAGCACCGATCGCCTGGATGACCGAGGATACCAGCTGGTAGAAAACATCAAATTTCTCGGTAATCGCCGTTGTCGCATCCGTCGCAAATGCCGGACACACATTGATGTACATCATTAACAGACACATCGCAAAACAAAAGCTTTTTCTGGCTGCAACGGATATCTGAATTTTGTTTTTTCTTTTCTTTGCTTTTGGCATAACTTTCTGTTCTTTCTTCATGTTCCATTCCTCCTTCTTCCATTAATCGTCGTCCCTTTTGTGAAACTTTCCATATAAAAACGCAATGATACATACGATAATAGCCACAACCGGTATCGCAAGATTGACGAAACTTACCTCACCAATCAACATCGAAGGTGTTGCTGCCGCCACTGGAACACTTCCCGTAAACACTGCCGCCATCCCGGCAGCTGCGCCTGTCATGTATTTCACTTGCTGTCTCCATCGTTTCATGTGATTTTCTCCTTTCCGACCGCCGGAAATTCCATCCTGCTTTTTCCGGCATTTTTGTATTGTATTCTCTGATACTGCACCGCTAATGTTGCATAAAAATGATGTTCTCCCACGGATTCTGAATGGATATGTCCGATCACCGTCACACAAGTACCAACGCTCAGATTACGGGCAGCGTACCATGCGCGACTCCCAAACGCGATGCACGGAATATAATCATATCCCTGGTCCGGGCGCGGCACCGCAAGCGTATAACGGCATACCGTTACCGTCTGCTTTCTTCTGTCTTCAAAGGTATCTGCAGCTGATATCTGAGTGACCCAGCCGTCAAACGTACAAAGGTTTCTATACTTCATCCGTCCTACCTCACAACATTCCGATCCTGCGGTGCTTCATAATTTCCCATTGCAGCAGATCTCCTTTGAGCTTCCCGGAATCGATGCCTGCCAATAAATAATCCAGCGTTGTCTCAAAATCTTTGTATCTGCTTTCATTGATATAAACCGCCGCCCGATGGACATTTTCCTCATAGGCTCCCTGGTTCTCCCGCAGTAAGACATCCAGCATTTCTTTCAATCCGGAACTTTTCTGATACACCTGGATGATCGTCTGCAGAAATGCATCCGTGTCAGATTGTGACACGCGCTCTGTTCCCCTTGGAGGATCCGTATAAGGATGGAGCCTTGTTTCCGGTACAACCTCCGGAGTTTCGAACGGTTCCTCTTTTTCTTCCTGTACCGTCTCTGGTTGTTTCTTTCTCCAAAAGAGACGCTTCGGTTCCTTTCCCTTCTGCCCTTTTCTTACCTTCCGTCCTCCCTCTTGGGAACTTTCTTTCCCATGCTTCCAATCTCTCAGCAAAAATACGATTGCGGCGACGATAAATCCTACCGCTGCAATTCCCATGACGGCAGATACCAGGTAATAAGGATTCTGTAAGATCGCTTCCATCCTTCCCTCCTACTCTGCAATGCAATTTGCAGCTTCCAAAGCCAGGTGTAACAGATCACTGCTGCTGGTCTCCGGCAGAAAGTATCCTGTCAGAACCGCTTCCCCGCGCGCTTCGTCGTAACTGAACTTATACGGTTTTCTGGCATTCAAAGCATAGATACTTTCTTTTAACTTATGGTTTTCTTCCCGCTGGACACACAAATCAAAAAAGGGAAGCGGCTTGAACGCAAACCGGAAATGTATGCGGTTCCGCATAGAGGTAACGATATCTCCGTCTTCTGCATGGAGGATATACACGTTGTCAAAGTCCCCTTGCTCCTTCAGATAGGCTTCCATCTGTTCTGCACCCAGTGGCTCCTGTTTTTTTCTGGCATTGTTCAGGTCGATAATTTTCCGGAGCTGTTCTCCCTTTTCTTTCTGCAGCTGTGCCACCGTTTCTTCCAGTGCCTCTTTTTCCCTGCGCAGGGTTTCAAGCTGTTCTTCCGCTTCCTGTGCGTTATGGCTTTCCTTCCCGGAACGTTCCTGTGCGTTTTGTTCGATCACTCCTTGCAGCCGTTCTACCTGCGCGGCACTTTCCGCCAGCTGTCTTTCCAGCCTCTGGATTTTTGTATCCTCTTCTCCCGGTACGCCAAACGAAAGCTTCTGCTTCATCGCCAGCACCTCTCCTTTTTCCCGTTCCAGGACGATCCGCTGGTTGCGCAGTTCATTGATCTCGATCTGCTGCTTGATTTCCGCATTCGCCTTGCTTTGCTTCAATTTCTGATACTCTTTTTCCAGCTGGTCCCGTTGTTCTGCGGTAAGCTGTTCCAGGGCCTCTTCTTCCTGTTTCAACTGGTCGGTCCTCTGTTCCAGGCGTTCCTGGATCACTTTCAGGCTCTGCTCAAATTCCTGCAGGTGCGCTTCCTTTTTTTCCTGTTCTTCTTTCTGTACTGCCAATGTTGTGCCGATCCGTTCCAGCTCCTCTTCACGGCTGCGGATTTGGTCGTAGAATTTTTGATATTCACGCTCCCGTTCTTCATAGATTCTGTTCATTCGTTCCAAAAGCCCTGTATCAAAAGAATCACTTTCCTGCTGGATTTCCTGTTCCATCTCTCTTGTTTCTTCCATTCAAAATCCCTCTCTTTATCAAAATTCCTGCACTGCAGGCAAATAAAAGGCAAAAAAATAAGACAGGTGTATTGTCGCCGGTCTGCACCGGCTGCACACTTCTCTTATCTGCTTGTCCTGTATTTGGTTTTGACGCGGTTTCTGCCGTTTCTGTCTGCTGCTTTTTTTCTGTTTCATCATCAAACGTGGAATCCGTACGGTTTGGATCCTGCGTCTCTGTTTTCTTCTCTTCTTCCTGCCCTGACGGTGGTTTTGTCTGTTTTTCTGCATCCGTCTCCTGATTTGTCCTGACCGGCTTGGGCGGAATTGCCCTGCCTTCGCCAGCGTAAAAGGCTCCCGTCGACAAGAGGATACAGACACATGCGGCAGCAAGCAGTCCTATTCTTCTCTTCATTCCTCTCCCTCTCCTACCGCAATATGATCTGTTACCACACACTGGACCACCAACCGGTCTTTCGCCGATCCGGAATCTACACAGGTGGACAGTGTAAAAATCTGTTCCTGCCCGGTCGGCGCGATCCCGCAGTCATAAGCGGCATGCCCTACCGTATCATGGATCCATTCCCGGAAAACTTCTGTTCCCGTCTCATAACCAATCGTATATACTGCGCTGTCATATCGTGTCCGATAAGCGGCATACACGGTACATGTGCAGGATTGCTCCGGAGTATAAATATAGACATACGGATAGCGGTCACGGAAACTCTGATCCGCATAATTGGATAGCTCGCCGAACATTTTTCCTGACCGCATGTTGTGTCCATATAAAATGGTATGCGCATCCGTCAGACTCTCGGAAGTTTCCGCCGGAACAAAAATCGCTCCCAATGCATTCCGGCTGCGCCGGAAACTATGGGTAAGATAATAATCATTGTCTGAGCCGCGGCAGATCGGATAATCAATCTGTGTCCCAGGCACATAAATCCATCCAACGATCTCCGGATTGATCTGCTGCAGCCCCTCAAAGTCAAGGTTCCTGTACATCGGGGAATTCCCTTTTGGATCTTCCGTGTCAGAATCTGACACACTTTCCTTTGGCTCCTTCTCTTCCGGTTCCTCCAGGTAACCGCTGATAAGATCGACCTGTTCCTGGCGGATCAGATAATTCTGCCATACTTCCGGCAGCCAAAAAGACCCGACGATCAAAAGCATTCCAACAGCCAGACACATACCCGCCTTTTTCAATTTCCCACCTCCTGACCATGCCGAAGGCCGATGCCCCGGCACATATTTTTCTGTATCAGACTTTGACACCATAACAAAAAACCGCAGAAATCTTTTTGAAAGACTCCTACGGTTTTTCTTACTGCGGGGTATTTGACTCCTTTAACACATGTCCCGTGTCAAAGTCTGACACGGTTATTTTTCCATCGGGATCACGTTTTCTACGATGTTGTTGTGAGAATAATCATCCCAACGGTATTTTTTGTTTTCGAATGTCACGCTGGTTCCTGTAGGTTTTTTCTCCAGGTTTGCAGATACGTGAAAAATTTCAGAAGGTGAAAGCCCATATTCCGGTTCCTGCAGCTGTTGGATGGTTACATTATCGGTTCCCGTAACGGCAACCAGCCCGTATCGCAGCACCTGCAATTCGGTTACCGCATAATCCTTTCCCATCGGTATGTTTTTGAAGGTAATCGATGCCTCCACATATCCCTGGCCGTCCGTATTCTTCTCTACATAGTCTTCCGTAAATGCAACAAACTTCTGATATTTATGATGGACGCCAAAAAGGTCGGTTCCCTCCACTGTGAAGATAAACGTAGGATTTCCATGTGCCCAGGTGATCTCATCGGTTTTGATCTTCTTCACCACCGTCAGGTCGGTATATCTCAGGTCTTTCATGGTAACACTCTGTACCTCTGCTTTCTGTTCAAAAGTAAAGGTGATCGATTCCGCAAGCTGGTATCCGTTCGGCGCTGCTTCTTCTACAAGCGTATATTCTCCCGGAGCAAGTTTTTCGATCCGGTGCGGAGAGTTGCCGGACGTCCATGATGCGATTTTTTCGTTCCCTTTGTACAATGCCATTTTCGCTCCGGCAACTGACTGTCCGGTGGATGCGTCTACCTTTGCAAGGTCCAGTTTCGTATAGTCATTTTCCACCGTCAGCGTTACGGATGCCTGTCCATTGACCTTTCCGTCTTTACTTACCACAAATTCACGCACGGTGCTGTCGAGAAGATATCCATCCAAAGTTTTGCTTTCTTTGTAACAATACGTCCCCGGTGCCAGCCGCTGTACGGTAATTCTTCCGTTTTGGTCTGTTTTGTAGGTATCCGCCGAATTTTCGGACTCGGTTTTTGCCCAGATTTTGAACTCCACGCCCGCCAGTACGGTGCCGTCGTTTTTGCTGACCTTCTGCAGCACCAGCTTATTCGGTGTATTTTTATAATCGACCGTCCGCTCGGTCTGGCTGTCGCTCAGCATAACCTCCTGGCTCTGCCCGGTAAGGACATATCCGGGCGCAGCTGCGGTTTCTTTCACGGTATAACTGCCGAGTTCCAGCGCTTTTGTCGTAGCGGTTCCGTTGTTTACCGTCACCGTATCAACCACGGTACCTGCTTTCACCAGCACTTTGCCACCGGCGGTCGTGATATTGTTCTTGGCAATCACCTGGAAGGTTGCCCCGGTAATCGCCGCCCCGTTTTCCGCATCGGTTTTCCGGATGGTAATAGTACCTTTCTTTCTTGTATTGGTCGCATCATATTTCAGGGTGACCGTACCTTCCTCGGTAATCGTGAATTCCTTTTCCCAGCTGCCCGTATAACCAGATGGGTTTTTCGTCTCAACTACTTTGAACCTTCCCTGGTTTGTGCCGTTGCGTTCCAGTCCTGTTTTCCTGTATTTACTCTGATTTCCCAACCAGGTCATATTTCCAATATCTTTCCAGCCGCTTCCGGTCCATTCATAACACGTGAAAGTCGCTCCTGCCAGCGCCTCCCCTGTTTCCGCATCTGTCTTGGTCACAACAACGTTTGCTTTCGGGCTAAACCGCATAACCGCTTCGGACGTATAGCCAAATTCCGAGGTGATCCATGCGGTATAGGTGGATTCATCCACGTTCGTATGATTCGCCCCCTTATAGTACCAGTGTAAATTTCCTTTTGCACTGTTAGGAAGATTTTCCCATTTAGATACGTCCCATTTTTGATACTGGTAGTCTTTGGACTTTGGATTTACAACATCGACAAAAAACTGTAGCTGCGTTTCCGAACCTTCAAAGGTATAGGTTACCCAGCCAACTTCATTATTGGGATCGGTGGAAGAACTATCCGCCCAGATGGTCTGCGTTGCAGCGTCGTATCCCATTCTGGCTGCTGCTTCCTTTGTATAGTACACATCACCGCCTGAACTTAAGATTTTAAAGCCTTGGTTATAGTCCAGGTCATTCAGCGTATAATGTCCTTTCAAAGAAACCGGCTGCCCCTGGTTATTATAATAGGAAAATTTTACGGAGATATTCTGTACACAGATGATATTGATCTGCGGAAGCCTGGTATCCCCGCCCATGGTGATAAATACATTGGCATAATCGCTGCTTGGCAAATTCGTAAAATTGGTCCAGTCTGTCAGGGTAACCTTCATATTGATGATTTCCCCATTGTATTCCCCGACATTTTTCAAGTCAACCGAGAGATTGCCTTTCTTGTCGTTGGTCAGGATCGCACTTCTTGTATTCCCCCAGCCCCTTGTATCCGCGTACGGATAGAACCTGCTGATATAATTTACATCTGCCTCCGAATTCCTGCAGAACGTATTATCCCAATTTCCATTGAACACAATCTCTGTCTGGTCGGTTACTGTTGGGACAAACTTATAGTCGCCATCCACCACATAATCCGATGTGACTTCGTGCCCATTTCCCATCGTTGACAGATCCGCGTATCCGGCTGCCGCCTCCGCAGGCTTTGCCGAAGCAAAGCCCGCGATGGTCAGGACACAGGCAGCCAGAAAGGATCCGATCCTATGGTTCCATTTCATGATTCAAGTTTCCCTCCTTCCTTCTGCTAAGCAGTATGGTACTGGTTCCAGCCACCACCGCCAATAACAGTGGGACAACCACATAGGGCTTTTCCAATCCTGTTTTTGGCGCTGCCATCTGGTCGATTGCCGGACCGTCTGGTGTATCCACAATTTCTTCTGCGCCTTCCACAGAAAAAATCCAGTTAATAAAAGTTTCTCTCTGCGCATACGCATTTTTCAATTCTGCCGGGAGAGATAATTGAAATACGAAGCTGCCCGTTTCTCCCGGCTGATAAGTTCCAAGGCTGATCCGGTCGTTAAGCGAAGCTGCTTCCAGGTCACCGGAATAGATTGGAGATCCATTTTGTGAAATCGTGAGTTGAAATTGCTTCAACAGATCCAGTTCTTCTTCGGTTAGCCCTCCCGGAGTTTCCGTCCGGAAGAAAAATTCCGCTTCCGTGTCTGTCGTATTGGAAATCGTAAAAGTATCCTGCACGCGATCCCCCGGCATTGCTTTGTCCAGATTCCGGAAGAAATCTTCTGGAACTGCTACCAGGTTCCGTGCCGCCCCTTCATAGGTCACCGTCATCTGCTGGTACTCCCGGCTCACCTCGGTAATGCCGTTGTCCTCTTCATGGACGCAGATCTCAATTTCCTGGTCGCCCCAAGGCTGTTCTGATTGAAAATCCGGGGTAAAGTTTGCCGCCTGAATGGCTTCCGCTGTTACCGTAAGCCCCAGCGAAGTCCCGGAAGAAGCCTCCGTCCACTCCGCCGGTATGGTTACCGCTTCAAAAAAATCAACCGATGCTCCCTTTTCAAGCGGTTCTGTGTAATAATAATACTCCCCTTTCCGGATCCACTGACCGGAGATCCCATTGATGTTTTCATCTGACAGGATATATTCGGCTGTTTTCTCCGTGTCAGATTCTGACACGGGTTTTGAATGATGCGTTACCTTTGCCCGTATATAACAAGTTTCTGCGTAATTTGTAATACGCGGGATTTTGGATACCACCTCGGATGGAAGGACAATCCTGTTTGCTGCCAGATCATATTCCGTTTCCTTTCCATCGATTTCCTGATACTCCCGAATTCCAATATTCACGTCACCGGTACTGATATGGTTCTGTACCGAAACAGAATCCTGATAATACGCATACGTTCCACTGATTCCCAGGCACGCAGTCATGAGCACACCTGCGGCAATCATCCGTTTTTTCTTCAAGTCTGCCCACCTCCTCCATAATGCGCCCAGGCTTCTTTATAGTCCTTATAAGGCTTCGATCCATCGGTCGTTTGTACCGATTCTTCGTATACGTCAATCCTGATGTCCGACGCTTCCGCCTGCCCTTTGACTGTCACGCCGGAAAACAGGTTCATCGTGCTGCTTCCCACTTCTACAACATGTTTATAATAATAATACCCGTCTTCTCCCGTTTCCCAGTTCTCGGAATCCAAATTTTCTAACGCAATCAGATCCTCACTGTAAGACAACGCTACCCTGATATAGCATGGTACATTCCCCTGGTTCGTGACCTTTACCTTTTTTGCCACGTATTCTCCCGGAGGAACAGGAGTCGGCGTTGGGAATTCTTCTTCAACGGTTGTTGTATTATTTCCAATCACGAACTGGTTGTTCACATCCGCGTGGTCTGACATGTATGCCGTCGCAGACGCCGTCCCGGAAACAGCACTGATTACAGCGATCATGCCGCAGAGCAATCCCGCGGCAGCTGCCATGATTTTCTTTTTTCTCATGCTGTCTTCTACCTTTCTGTCGGATCCGGATCATCCGGATCCGATCCTCACCGATCCGCCGGTTATGCCAGTCCTGCCTCGTTTTCGATGCCTTCATCCACCTCTGGTTCAGCCTCATTTCCTGTATCGGTTTCCTCGCCTGCCGACGGGTCTTCTGTCGTTCCTTCCTCTGCAGGTCCAGCTTCCTCTGTCGTTCCTTCATCTGCTGGACCAGCTTCCTCTGTCATTCCTTCGTCCGACTGAACGACGATATCCCCTGCCTGTCCGTCGTTCTGGTTCACATATTTCTGCCATGCATCTGCTGCCTGTTCCGGAACGCTGGTGCCGTCGCCGGTATTCAATGCCTGAATCGCGTAGAAATTGACAGGTACATCAAACTGATCCTCGTCAATCTGTCCTTCCACCACATTCGCGAAAGTTACGGACGTGAACAGCGGATCGGTTGTTTTTCCCGGCGCAAGGATCTCATTATAGCTGTAAACATATACCATGTTATTGTCGACACGTCTGGAATACATCAGGGTCCATTTTTGGGAGACATTGTTCATCGTAAACAGTTCGGTATCTTTTGCAACGCCCCCATTCTGCCGGTTTCCATCGGCATCTGTCGTGATAACCTTCGCGATCGGAATCGAAACATCCATGTATACATACGCGTCATTTTTCCCTACGTTTTCAATCTGCGGATCTTTCGCGATTTCTTCTGTTGGCACGATATCATTGGTCTTGCCATCCGGATCCGGGGTATAGTTCGGCTCTTCTCCTTCAATGTCCACTTTTCCGACGGTAAACTGGTTGGTCAGATCCTCTTTGTCCGTAAGGTATGCTACGGTACTTCCAGCTGCCAATGCGGCACATAACGCTCCTGCAACTACG
>ERZ826396.1080-NODE-1080-length-33088-cov-11.821360_pt1 | contig 33088 bp, 24 predicted proteins | sample MGYA00519926_ERZ826396 | MGnify/ENA primary metagenome ERZ826396 (study PRJEB31778, sample SAMEA3449230) | human gut metagenome | biome: human gut; feature: human-associated habitat; material: faeces | place: United Kingdom | collected 2010/2012 ... | reverse complement strand
GCCCGCGCCCTTCTCGCAGCGGTTGCCCGTGATGAAGCGGCGGTGCTTGCCCGTGGCCTCGTCGATGCCGAAGTCGTTCACCGTGAGCAGGCAGTGGTTGCTGCACGCCTTGCAGCGCACGGTTTTGTGCGTGGGGGAAAGGGCCTCGATCTGCTCCAAGGTGAGCAGGGTGGAACGCACCGGAGCGGCAGAGGGGGCGGCATCCAACTCGGCGGTGCTCCACGCGTCGCCGGCCTGCGCCTTGCGGGCGGCGCGCGCGGCCGCCTCGCGGTAGCGGTCGCGCGCCAGAAGCGCCGCGCCGTAGGCGCCCATGTTGCCGGCGATGTCGGGCCGCACGGCGTTCACCTCGGAAAGCTGCTCGAACGCGCGCAGTACGGCGTCGTTCAGAAACGTGCCGCCCTGCACGATAACCTTCGTGCCCACGTCGTGCGGGTCGCGGATTTTGATAACCTTGAACAGGGCGTTCTTAATGACGGAGATGGCCAGCCCCGCGGCGATGTCGCCCACGGTGGCGCCTTCCTTCTGCGCCTGCTTCACGCGGCTGTTCATGAACACGGTGCAGCGGCTGCCCAGATCGACCGGGGCCTTCGCGCGGATGGCCGTCTGCGCGAAGGCGGCCACGTCGAGGTTCAGGCCGCTCGCGAAGCTCTCAATGAAGCTGCCGCAGCCCGAGCTGCACGCCTCGTTCAGCATGATGTGGTAGATCACGCCGTCCTTCACGCGCAGGCACTTCATGTCCTGCCCGCCGATGTCCAGGATGAACTCCACGCCCGGCAGCATTTCCTGCGCGCCGCGCAAATGGGCCACCGTCTCGATCTCGCCGGAGTCCACGCGCAGGGCCTCCAGCAGAAGCCCCTCGCCGTAGCCGGTCACCGTGGCGTGGCCGATCGTCACGAGCGGCTCGCCCGTGTCGGCGTCCACCGGCATGTCGTTGTACAGGTTGGAGAGCGCGGCGCGGGCGCAGCCCAGCACGTCGCCCTTGTTGCTGGCGTAGTGGCTCCACAGAAGCGCGCCGTCCTCGCCGATGAGCGCCGCCTTGAACGTGGTGGAGCCCGCGTCGATGCCCAGGTAGGCCACCCCCGTGTAGTCCATGAGGCTGCCGCGGCGCACGCATTCGGCGTCGTGGCGGCGCTTGAACTCCGCGTAGTCCTCCTCGTCGGCGAACAGCGGGGGCAGCCGCACCACCTCGGAGCCCTGGATGTCGCCCAAGCCCTTCAAGCGTTCCAGCACGTCGGCTAGCTGCTCGGCTTTCACCGTATCGGACGCCGCGCCCGCGATGGCGCAGCCGCTCGCCACGAACAGGTGCGCGTTGTCGGGCACGATGATGTGCTCGTCGTCCAGCTCAAGCGTCTCGTAGAAGCGCTTGCGCAGCTCCGGCAGGTACTGCAAGGGGCCGCCCAAAAACGCCACGTGGCCGCGGATGGGGCGTCCGCACGCAAGGCCCGAGATGGTCTGCGTGACGACGGACTGGAAGATGGACGCGGCGATGTCCTCCTTGCGCGCGCCCTCGTTGAGCAGCGGCTGCACGTCGGTTTTGGCGAACACGCCGCAGCGGCTAGCGATGGGGTACAGCGTGGTGTGCTCGCGCGCCAGCTCGTTCAGGCCGCCCGCGTCGGTGTTCAGAAGCGCGGCCATCTGGTCGATGAACGCGCCGGTGCCGCCGGCGCACGTGCCGTTCATGCGCTGCTCGATGCCCTGGTCGAAGTAGATGATCTTCGCGTCCTCGCCGCCCAGCTCGATGGCCACGTCCGTTTTGGGGATGAACGTCTCAACCGCCGTCTTGGAGGCGATGACCTCCTGCACGAACTCAATGCCCAGCCACTGCGCCAGCAGAAGCCCGCCCGAACCCGTGATGGCAATCGTCATGCGCTCGTCGCCGAAGTCGGCCGCAGCCGCCTCCAACACCTCAACGATGGTGGCGCGCACGTCGGCATGATGGCGCTGGTACACCGCATAGCGCACCTCGTGCGCGTCATCGAGGATGGCCAGCTTCACCGTGGTGGAGCCCACGTCGATGCCGATATGGAGGTTCGTGCTCCCGTTCATGGTTCCTCCGTCGCTCTCGCGGATCCCTTCGATCCCGCTTCCGTTGCCCTTGTCCCGCTTCGCTTCCATCCGTGCCCCCTTACAGCGTGATGGACTCGCCCGGCTTGATGAAGAACAGGCGCATCGCGATGAGCGCCATCTCCTCCGAGCTTTCCCGCATGCCCGTTTCTATCCACCGCTGGATGACGCCCAAGTACGCGGACGCGAAGAACGCCACGTAGTACTGCACGAACGGCTCGGGGTTGTTCCGGTAGCGCTCGTGCAGGATGGACTGGATGAGGTTCGTGCACACGGCGTCGCGCAGCCGCGGGCCGAAGCGCACGTCGCCGCCGGGGCCGAGCACCGCGTGCAGGAAGTCGCCTTGATCGCGCAGGTAGTCGAAGAGGTCCACGAGCAGCGGCAGCGGCTTTCTGCGCGCACGGTAGCCAAGCAACTTGCGCACGGTGAGGTCCTGCATGCGCTCCTGAAGGCGGTCGAGATCGGCCACGACCTCGTCCTCAAGCGTGGCGAGCAGGGCGTCTTTGTCGCGGAAATGGTTGTAGAACGTGCCGCGGTTGAGGTCGGCCCGCGCGCACAAGTCGTTCACCGAAAAGCCGTCAAATCCGCGCTCCTCCATGAGCGCGATGAGCGCGTTGCGCAGCGCGCGCTTCGATTTGGTGATGCGTCGATCCTCGCCGCAGGCAGGCGACGGGGACGCCGCAGCGGATGGCCGAGCGGCGTCCGACGCGGAAGCGGAGCGGCACGTGGAAGCGGATGCGTCTGCGAAGGAAGATGCGGAACGGGAAGCCGGAGACGGAGTCACCGAGCGGGACGCCGCGACCGACCGAGATGCCGGAGCCGGAGCCACAGCCGAGCGGGGCGCCGAGGCCGCAACCAACGTCGAAGCAACGGTCGAGCGGGGCACCGCAGCCGACCGGGACGCCGGGGCTGGGACCGGAGCCACAGCCGAGAGGGACACCGGGGCCGCGGTCGAACGGGGCGCCGAGCATGCGGCCGTCGCCGAGCCCGACTTCGGCATCGGAACCGAATCTGACGATACGAACGGCATGATCCTCCAATTGAACACAGGGGCCATTAATGAACAAGTTGTTCATTTACTCGCATTATAGCTGGGAAACAAGGGGATGGCAACGCTCCTCCCGCAAACGACCACGACCGCAGGGCTCCGCACCGCATACTCGGCAAAGGCGCTATATCGAACGAATGTTTCACGTGAAACATTCGGAGTGGAGAGTCGAAAGAGCTCCGAAGCGATGTCCGGCTTGCCCGATCGCAACCGGCTCGGCCTCGGTCTGTCCGGGTCAGCTTCCAAACGAATTGGCATTGCCCTGCGCATCGCCCCGTCGACCCTCCCGGCCCCCATCTCACCGCCTCCTTGGAAGGCGTCGCTCCAGGAAAGGACGGCGAACAGGGCAGCAGACCACAAGCCCGTTCAAGCCAAACGCTTCGCCGGTCCTTCTCGAATACCGCGCTTTCTCAGATGCCGACCCTGCCAGAATGCCAACCCCGCCAAAATGCCGACCCTGCCAGAATGCCGATCCCTCCCGAATGCCGCGCCAATCCGAATCCGGCCCCCTCGCGCCGCAATGGAGCGACTTTTCCGCACCTCCGCTTTCCGCAAACTCATAGACGAACGGATGTTTCACGTGAAACATCCGGGATGAAGCGAAATCGAGGTTGCTTCATCTGAGTCCACCCAGGTTCGCAAACCCATCCCGTAGCCGCCATCACACCGAACAAGCTTCCGGGAACTGCACGCAAAACGACCCAAACGGAATGAGCACGCATGCCTCGCCCCCAAAGCGTACGGAGCCATGGGCACCCCCCCCCCAAAAAAAAGCGCACGACGCCATGAGCATGCGCGCCCACCCCAAAGCGTACGGAGCCGATGGGGGCGAAGACTCGAAGGCCCCTTTCGCACCGCAAACAGCGAGCGGCGGCACGCAGCGGAAAACCATCGCGACGAAGCCGACCAGCCCAACGCGTCCGAACAGCCCGCGCATCGTGCGGCACGACCTCGCGCGGCGCAACCTCATCCGAACGCGACCTCGCCCTATGCGCCCCAGAGCGCCGCCCGAACGCATCCCGAAACGCACCACGCCGAAACGCTTCACGACCCCTCGAAAACGCCCCGATGTTTCACGTGAAACATTCGTTCGTTCCGTGCTCGCAATTGTCACCCTGAATCCGCACACATGTTGACACGGGCCGCTTTTCGCCCCTACCATGCGCACCATGCAAACCATGAACACGAAAGAACAGGTGCTTTGTCTGCTTGAGCGCAATCGCGACCGGCACGTGTCGGGCGAGCGGCTTGCGGAGGCGATCGGCGTGAGCCGCAACGCGGTGTGGAAGGCCGTGCGCGCGCTGCGCGCGGAAGGCTACGCCATCGACGCCGCCACGAACCGGGGCTACCGCCTCTCGCAGGACAACGACCTGCTCTCCCCTGCCAGCATCGAGCGGTTTCTGTCCGAAGGGCACCCCTTCGCCATCACCGTGCGCAAACGCGTGGACTCCACGAACGCCGAGGCGCGGCGTCGCGCGCTCGAGGGCGCGCCCGAGGGCACGGTCATCGTCGCCGAAGAGCAGTGGGCCGGACGCGGCCGACCGGGGAAGCGCTTCTTCTCGCCCGCCGGCTCGGGCGTGTACCTGAGCGTCGTGCTCAAGCCGCGCATCTCCGCGGACCAAGGACAGCTCATCACCTGCGCCGCCGCCGTGGCGGGCGCGCGGGCCATCGAGCGCATGACCGGCCAGGACGCGCTCATCAAGTGGGTGAACGACATCTACATGGACGGCCGCAAGGTGGCCGGCATCCTCACCGAGGGCGTGGTGGACATGGAATCCGGGCGCTTCGAGCACGCCGTCATGGGCATCGGCGTGAACGTGCGCCCGCCGCACACGGGCTTTCCCAGCGAACTGGCCGAGGTGGCGGGCGCGATCGCGGACGAAGGCGACGGGACCATGCGAAACGAGCTGGCCGCCGCCGTGCTTGAGGAGTTCTGGAAGCTCTACACACGCCTCGGCGAGCGCTCCTTCCACGAGGAGTACCGCCGTCGCTGCTTCCTCATCGGACAGCCCGTCGTGATCGCGCGGGACGGCTCGCGCATCCGCGCTCGCGCCGTCGACCTCACGCGGGACTTCAAGCTGGTCGTCGAATTGCCCGACAAGACCCGGCTCGAACTCCCTCACGGCGAGGCCAGCGCCGCCGTGCGCCCCGTGTAAGACCCGCTGCGCGCACGGCGACCGGCCGCCGCGACGCGTCGTCGCCGAGGCCCGCTGCCCCCGCGCCCCGACGTGCTGGGGCGGGAGCGCAAGTGGAGAACGGAAAGAGATCACTGGGACGCGTTGCTGCCCGAAGCGAGATCGGCGAGGCAGACGGCGTCGTGCCATCGTCCGGCATCCCAACAGCCCCGCATCTTTCACCCCGCTTCCGCAACCTCCCGCCCATCGCCCTACCGCGCAGCGTAGACCCGGCGCTTGGCAGAGGCGGGGCGAGAAGGGCCCAGAGCCGACCGGTCATGCCAAAATGCGACCGAAGGCGACATCTCGGGGCTCGACAAAACCATAAAGACATTCCTTGCGGCCTTTCGCCTTCGCTGCGCCCGCGCCCGCCTTGGTCGCTCGTCGGGAGAAACGCCGGAAACAGCCGAATCGAGCCCCCAGCGCACGCACCATTTGCTAGACTTGCGGCACGCATCCCAAAACCATCCGAGAGAAAGACGGGCATCATGCAGATCACGCCGGCAGAGATCGCCGAAACGCTTGCGATGGTGAGCAAGCAGCACCTCGACATCCGCACCATCACGCTGGGGCTCAACCTGCGCGGCTGCACGGACGCCGACATCGACGCCATGGCACGCAAGGTGTACGACCGCATGACGAGCGCCGCCGAGCGCCTCGTGCCCACCGCCGAGCAGCTCGAACGCGAGTTCGGCATCCCCATCGTGAACAAGCGCATCTCCATCACGCCCGTCGCCGAGCTGTGCGCCGCCACCGACGCGCAAGACCTCACGCCCGTCGCCGTCGCCATGGATCGCGCGGGCAAGGAGGTGGGCGTCGACTTCGTGGGCGGCTTCAGCGCGCTCGTGCACAAGGGCGCCTCCGCAGCCGACGTCAAGCTCATGGATTCCATTCCCCATGCGCTGTCCGTCACCGACAACGTGTGCTCGTCGGTGAACGTGGGCTCCACGCGCGCGGGCATCAACATGGATGCCGTGCTGAAGATGGCGGGCGTCGTGAAGGCGGCGGCCGAGGCCACGGCCGACCGCCAGTGCATCGGCGCGGGCAAGCTCGTGGTGTTCTGCAACGCCGTGGAGGACAACCCCTTCATGGCCGGCGCGTTCCACGGATCAGGCGAGGCCGACGCCGTCATCAACGTGGGGGTCTCGGGGCCGGGTGTGGTGCGCGCCGTGCTGGCCGACCTGCCCAAAGACGCCGACCTCACGACCGTCGCCGAAGCCATCAAGGCCACCGCGTTCAAAATCACGCGCGCAGGCGAGCTCATGGCGCGCGAAGCGTCGCAGCGCCTGGGCGCGCAGCAGGGCATCCTCGACCTGTCGCTGGCCCCGACGCCGGCCGAGGGCGACTCGGTGGCCGAGATCCTCGAGGCCATCGGCGTGGGCACGTGCGGCGGCCCCGGCACCACGGCGGCGCTCGCCCTGCTCAACGACGCCGTGAAGAAGGGCGGCGTCATGGCGTCGTCGTCGGTGGGCGGCCTGTCCGGCGCGTTCATCCCCGTGTCCGAGGACGCCGGCATGATCCGCGCGGCCGAGACGGGCGCGCTTTCGCTCGAGAAGCTGGAGGCCATGACCTGCGTGTGCTCGGTGGGCCTCGATATGATCGCCATCCCCGGCGACACGAGCGTGGAGGCCATCTGCGGTATCATCGCCGACGAGTGCGCCATCGGCATGATCAACAACAAGACCACCGCCGTGCGCGTGATCCCCGCCATCGGCAAGACGGTGGGCGACCGGTTGGAGTTCGGCGGCCTTCTGGGCTACGCCCCGGTCATGCCCGTGAACCGCTTCGCCGGCACCACCTTCGCCCACCGAGGCGGCCGCATGCCCGCGCCTTTGAATGCGCTGAAGAACTAAATCCTACCGCCGCCTTCGCGCCTCCTCAATCGCGAAGGCGGCGGTACTCCCAATCGGTGACAACACCTTCGCATGACTGAGCCTGGTGGAACATACGAAGAAGGTAAACCTCGCTTCCCCGTACTTTGTAGACGATACGGTAGTTCTTCACCAAATGCTCCCGACAACCTCCCGCACCGAGAGCCGGCAGCCGCGACACGGCGTGAATGAAAGGATCCCGCTCAAGCAGATCGAGAGCTTTTTCAACCTCACCCATCAGCGTTAATGCCGCACGAGGCGCTTTCAGCTCATTGAGAAGGTATGCGAGGATGCTATCGTAGTCCTCCTCAAAGCAGTGCGATTTGCTAACCGTATAGGCCATACTTCTCACGCAGCCTCTCTTGCATTTCGCGAGCAGATCCGACCCGTCCCTCGGCGATATCGCGCTCGGCCTCGTCCAGCTTGGCTTTGATAGGGACGATCTTGCGCTTCATCTCCCGATAGCGGGCTATCAGCTCCTCCCCCTCGCACCCCTGCTCGATGAGATAGCGCAGGATATCCACCGTCACGTCCTCGTCGTCCACGTCGAGCGGTTGGATGAGCAGTCCATCGTCGGTCCAGGTGGCAAGCGCGTACTCCTTGAACGACCCGCTTTCGTAGAACTTCGCCGGAATGGTGATCTGCCGCTTGCTGGAAATCTTTATGACCTGAGGCTCCACCAATGCCGCCACTCCCATGGCAGTCTCCTTTCTCCAAAAGCTTGGTGCTTGGCGCTTGGTTTTCAGCATAGCACAAACGCGTGCGGCCAGCCGTCACAGCGGTATGAAGTCGTACGCGAGCCCCTTCTCCTCTTCCAGGTACGCGAACAGCTCGTCGCAATCGAACACCTTGATGGACGACCGCTCGAAATCCTTCTGATTTCGCGTGATGATGGCGTCGGCCTTCAACCTGAGCGCGCATTGGTACACGCAGGCGTCCTCGAAGTCGTCCCATGAGGAATCGAGCGCTGCGTCAACATCGGATTCGGTCAACGAGCAGATGCGAATAAACTGTCGAGCTTGCCGCATGCTCTTCTTCACTTCCCCCGCCTCAGAAGCTCGTCCTCCATTTGTGAGAAGGTAGAACAAATCCGTTGCCTGCGAGGCGCTCATCCAAAGCTCGAGCTCATGCAGGAATCCTAAAATCATGAGCTTGCGCGCCGACTGAAAAAAACTCGGACGTTCATCAAGGTAATCCAGAACGATGTTCGTATCAACGAGGAGCCTCATCGGCCATCACCCGTCTGCATGAGCCCTCTCGCAATCAGACGATCGCGTTTTGCTTCCTTGATGGTCATATCGGAGAAACGCCCCGAGGTTCTCTTGAGCGGAATGCTGTCCACCCACGCCACCGCCCGCGCAATCTCCTGTTGCGTGTATTCCCGTCGCTCGCGCTCCTCGGGAAACGGCAGCTGCCTCTTTTCCAGCACGTAGTCGTACAGCCTGTTCACCGCTTGCGAGGCGTTCGTGCCCAGCTGTTCGAGGACGCGGTTGCCCGCCTCCTTCTTCTCCTGCGACATGCGCGCCGTCACCATCGCGTCCGCCATACTGCACCTCCTGTTGTACGTACAACGTAGTATAGCGCGAAAACACGATTGGCGCCAGCCCAAAACCACCTTCATTACATCCACCCTTTCGACCCCCGTCGAACCCCGCCGTCCCCTCTCCGCACAACCGCTCGGCCGCCCTCGAAAAGCGGCCCCCCGTTTTGCGGGGTCTGTCCTGGCATCTGGCGAAACACCGCACTTAGGGTGTGCCGCCCGTACCCGTCAACATCTAGCATCCTTTCCGAGGGAAGCGCTCGAACCGAAGCCGCAGCGCATCCCCGAAAGACGCGAGCACCTACAAGGAGGAAGCACATGGAGAAAGAGAGCCTGCTTAGTCAGAGCCGCCGCACGTTCCTCAAAACGGCAAGCGTGGCACTTGCCGGAGTCGCGGGCCTCGGCATCGCCGGATGCGCGCCAAAAGGAACAAGCGGAGGGAACGAGACGGGCACTGCCGCGGGCACCGACACGAAATGGGACGAGGAGTTTGACGTCGTCGTCATCGGTGCCGGATGCGCAGGGCAAGCGGCTGCCATCACCGTCGCGCTCGAAGGCAACGGAGCCACCTGCCTCCTTGCCGAGAAGGGCACTATGCCCGGCGGCAACAGCCCGTACTGCAAGGGAACTATCGTGTACGCCGAGGACGAGGACGCGTTCAACCAGTACATGCTGGAAATGCGCGGCGAGGAGGGCACCACGCCCGACGACGTGATCGCCGCATATGCAAAAGGAGCGGTCGAGAACTACCCGTGGGTGTTCGAGACGCTCGGCGCATCGCTTGAGGAAGCGTCCATCGTAGCGCCCTCCACGATGGACGATCCGCTGGCCACTGCACCCGAGTGGCCCGAATTCGAGCACTGCTATGCGCTGGGCAAGCTGACCGTCGCCGGCAACAAGGACATCGAGATCAAAGGCGACACGCATATCACGAAGCTGCTCGACCGCGTGATCTCCGACCACGCCGATGTCATCGAGTATCGCACGGACGCGCCCATGAGCGAACTCATCCAAGATCCGTCCACCAAACGCATCCTCGGCGCGGTCATCGATGGCAAGAACGTCAAAGCGAATCGCGGCGTCATCATGTGCACGGGCGGCTTCGAGGCAAACCCCGTCATGCGCCAAGACTTCATCGGCCAAGGCGGCGCCGAGCCGGCCATCAACAAGCTGAACACGGGCGACGGTCACAAGGCCTGCATGAAAGTGGGTGCCGATTTCTGGCACATGGAGCACGTGGCCGGATTTTGGATGGCTGGACGCGATCTGGAGAACACCAAATTCACGAATAACCAGATCATCTCGCCCTGCCCCAAGCAGTTCGGCATCACCGTAGGCGTGAACGGACGCCGCTACTATATGGATTGGGATGGTTACAGCAACAAGTCCGATATCGAGTACATGGACGATCCGTCGCTGGCCGTCGGAAGCCGCCATGGGCACATGCAGATCGGCGGCGAATGGCCGCACCTTGCGCAACCTCGTAGAGCATGGTTCGTGTTCGACCAGGCCGGCCTCGAAGCTGGCGCCATCCCTGCCGAAACCACGAGCGATCCCGTAGCCGACAACCTCGCCTATGCCGCCGACACCATCGAAGAGCTGGCCGCGCAAATGAACGTGCCTGCCGACGAGTTGAAGACCACGGTGGACCAATGGAACGAATGCTGCGCAAACGGCAAGGACATCTTCTTCCACCGCCCAGCCAGCACGCTCACACCCGTTGCGACCCCGCCATTCTACGCACAGCTGTGCATCCCGTCGTTCCTCAACACTGACGGAGGCCCCGTGCGAAACGCCCAAGGCGAGATCCTCGACCCCGACGGCAATCCCATCCCCGGCCTGTACTCAGCCGGCGAGTTCGGCTCTATTTGGAGCGGAGTCTACCAGGGAGGCGGCAACGTTGCCGAATGCCTCATCTTCGGTCGCATATCGGCCCGCAGCGCCCTCGCAAACGCTTAGCACGACCCCTCCGGCAACCCTTCCCACGCGCCCGTCTGCCCAGCAGACGGGCGCGATGCGCTTCGCGGCAGAATGCCGAGACCAACGCCTTTAGAGCGCCTTCACGAAATCGATGACGTCTTGCTTGGAATGAACGCCGAGCTTTTGGTAGATATTCTTCACGTAACTGCGCACCGTGTTGTCGGACAGCACGAGCACGCCCGCGATATAGGACGAACTGCGCCCCTCTGCCAGCAACATGAGCACTTCGGCTTCGCGGTTCGTCAACCCATAACGCTCGCGCACAAGCGCCTCGCGCGGATCGGGTCCTCCCTCCGCATCGAGCCGCCGCGGCCCCGTCGCACGCGCACCAACCGACTCCATCGATTTTCCAGGTTGCCACACACGCTCGTCGACGCAGACCAGGCGTCCTTCGCGCAAAGCCTCCTCCGTCTGTCGCCGAAAACGGCAACGTCCGCACACCTCGGCGAACAGCGGCCGCACACGGGGGATCGAGTCGGTCAGCAGAAACCCTACGCTTACCGCAAGCAGGCAGATCATAACCGCGATGATAAGCATGTGCCACGGGCCTGAGCCGTCACTGCCGAGCCACCACATGGCCAGCCGACCGCCCTCGCGGAAGAACAGATGCAGAAACCAGAAGAACCCGAGGACAAGATACGGCGGCAACGCGCGATGGCGCGCCACGTCATAGGAGACGAACCAAAGAAACCCCACTTGGAACAGATTGGTGACAGCGATGAGGGTCGCACCCATCTCGCTGGCCAGCGGATCGAGCGTGGAAAGCAAGATCACGCCCGCTGCGAGCGCTGCCAGCTGCGTCTGCCACAGCACGGCGAACTTGAGCCCGCGCCCCTTCACGAGCGTCCACCACACCACGCCGAGAGCCGCCGCCGTCACTCCAACATGCTGTGCGAGATGAAAAAGCGGCGACAACTTGATGGAGTCGCCGAACGGAAACCCGCGCGACACGCCCAGAACGAAACTGAACAGAGCGATTCCCACCGCCAGCCGCACGATGGTGGAACATGGCTCGTCTGCGTACACGTCGTCGGGCGGCGGCGCAACCGCCCCGCGATCCTCGCGTGAATCGAGCGCTTTCTGCGCATGGAAGAACATGGCGAGCGACACCACCGGAAGGAGCATGCTGATGAAAAACGCCGTGCTCTCCTCCATGATCCCAATGAAAATCCCGATAGTGGTGGAAAGGGCGAGCGAAACGAACGAGACCAGCAACGCCTCGCGCAGTCCCAGCCGTATGTAGAACGTGATCCACATCCCGCCGCCCCAGGCAAGGCCAACCCCCGAGCACACAGCCGCAACCGAAGTGAAGGGCAGCGATGGGAACAGCGACTGCACGAAAAACAGCAGACTGCCCACCGTCATGAGCGCCGCCGAAACCCATCCGAACGAGCGCTCGAAGCGCGGCGAGAACGCTTTGCGCACGGCGACGACGCCGAGCACCACGATGCAGGCACAGCGTGCGAAGTTAATGGCCACCGTGGTGAGACCGGAATCCACCCAAATATAGCGCGCGTACAGAATGCATTGGATCCACACGAGCACGAACCCCGTGCCGAGAAACGAGAACGAGAAGCCAGGCAGGTATGTTTTCGCAAACGCCTTGAGCTCCCCCTGGCTCATCCAACGACGCCTTCCCCGCCGTACACCGCGCGCACGAGGTACTCCACGTTGCCCTCGGGGCCGGTGATGGGCGACTCGACCACGCCCGTCGGCTCGAAGCCGGCGTCCGACAGCGCCGCGCGCACCTCGTCAACCGTGCGCTGGCGCACCGCCGCATCGCGCACCACCCCGCGCTCCGTCTCGTCGTGACGCGACTCGAACTGCGGCTTCACCAGCCCGATGAACACGGTTCCCTCCCGCGAGAAGCGCGCGAACACCGGCGCCAAGCGTGCGAGGCCGATGAAGCTGAGGTCGGCCACGACCACGTCGAACGGCGCGCCGAGGGCACCGGGGTCGGCCAATCTGATGTTCGTGCGCTCGAACGCCTCCACGCGCGCGTCCTGCCGCAGCTTCCACGCAAGCTGGCCGTAGTTCACGTCAACGCAGGCCACATGCGCCGCGCCCGCCTGCAAGAGGCAGTCGGTGAAGCCGCCGGTGGACGAGCCGACGTCCAAGCAGCGCGCGCCGCGCACCTCCTGGCCGAACGCCTCGAGCGCCCCTTGCAGCTTCCAGCCGCCGCGCGAGACGAAGCGCTTGCGGCCCTTCACCGCGATCTCCGCATCGACCGGCACACGCATGGCCGCGCTCGCGGCGTACGCGTCGCCCACCTTCACTTCGCGCGCGAGCACCGCGCGCAGCGCCGCGTCCGCGTCCGCGCAGTAGCCCCGCTCCACGAGCAGCGTGTCGAGTCGTTGTTTCTTCATGCTGGCATTATACGCCACCGACCCCGCGCGCAGAGGGAAGCCGGTGTTTCGCCCCCTTCGAGCCGAGAACCGCAGGCCGAAAACCGCGCGCGACGAGCTGACCACGCCGGAGCTCAAACGCGAATAAGAACGCCGCAGAACGCGGAAAACGCACACCTCCCCGACGCATAGCGGCCGCCCCGAAGGACGGCCGCCTGAGGGAGGAAACACCCGAACGCACAACGGGCTGGGCGCACGAAGCGGCCTACAGCGCGGCCAGATCGCGTCCGAGCAGATACGACAACGTGCCGCACACCGCACCGAGGTTTTGCCCGGGCATGACGAAGTTGTACGTGTTCGCGTAGAAGTCGCCCGTCATGATGCCCGTGTTGTACAGACCCTCGATGGGCGTGTCGTCCTCCTCGCACACCTGCATCTTCTCATTGGTGCGCAAGCCCCCGCATACGGTGAGGAAGGTGGCGCCCGTGATCTTCGTCGCATAGAACGGCGGGGTCGAAATGGGGAACAGTATCTCCGGGTTCACATGAAATTGCTCGTCCACGCCCGCCTCAGCATAGGCGTTGTACTGCTTGATGGTGGCCAGCGCCTGCTCTTGGTCGATGCCGTCCATTTGGGCAACCAGCTCCTCGATGGTGTCGGCTTTGTAGTATGCAGCCCCCGTGCCGATGGTCTTCTCTCCTCCCTCGGCGTTTTGGTCCCACGAGGCGATCAGTTCTTCGGGCGAAAGCGGCATGATGCCGTTCTCGTGATCGATGCAGCAGCCGAACTGCTCCCACTCGTCCTGCGTGTAGGCATACGCCGTATCCCACACGGCATAGGCGGTCTTCTGCGGAAGCTGCAGCACCGAGATGGCGCCGTACGCGAAGTTCGTGCATTCGTTCTGGTAGCGCTCGCCGTGGATGTCCATGTTGAGGCCCCAGAAGTTGGAGATCACGCCGTGCGCCGGGCCCGACGCGCCGCCGTTGATCATGGGCGGCACCGGGTACGTCTTCTGCCACGCGGCCCCTACCCACAGGCCCATCTTCTGCCCGTCGCCCGGCATAAGGCCCGAGTACACGAGCTCGGCATCGTAGTCCACATCGCCGAACGTGAGCGAATCCTTGAAGTTTTCCCAGGCCCACGGGCTGTACTTCGCCATCATGTCGGGGTTCTTGGAGAAGTCGCCCGTGGCCAGCACCACGGCCTTGTTCGCCACGTACTTCACATACGATCCGTCCTCGCGTTGCGCCACGACACCCGACACGCGCCCGGTATTGTCGTCCTCGCGGACAAGGTATTGCGCGACGGTTTTGTAGTGAATCTCGCCGCCGAGGTCGTCGGTGAAGATGTCGGCGTACGCCTGGGCCTCGAGCGGCGCGCCGTACAGGGCGCCGAAGGGCTGCTCGTCGTTGTAGAAGTTATGCGATGCGGGCGGCACCGTGATGGTGCCGTCGGGATCGTAGTAGCCCGGCTCGAGGCAGCACTTGAGCCCCTTCTTCTCCATATGGTCGATGGTCCAGTCGATGGATTCGGCAGAATGATTGATCCATCGCTCCCACTTCTTCTTGTCCATGAGGTACGTGCCAGCGGTCTGCTCGGCCTTCACGATCTCGCGCGCCGTCTCGGGTGTGTAGTCGATGCCCTTGGCCTTCTGGTACTTCGATCCAATGGCATGGTTCGAACCGCCGCGACTGATGGGCTTGCTGCTGGCCGAGAACACGATGACGTCGGCGCCCTGCTCGGCCGCAGACACCGCCGTGCACAGCCCTGCCATGCCCGCCCCCACCACGACGATGTCGTGCGTGTACGTCTCGACGATGTCCGAATCGGCCACCGGCTCGGGCGGGATCTCGAAGCTCCACTTCATCTCCCGATAGTTGTCTGCTGTCAACACGCCCGCCGCGCCATCCGACGACGAAGCGGCGACACCTCCTTCAGCCCCGCTGCTCGACGGCGAGCATGCCGCGAGCGCGGTGCCCGTTGCAGCCAACGCGCCAGCAGCCAAGGTTCCTTTGAGAAAATCCCGACGGTTCAGTTCCATGCGATGTCCCTCCTTGTTTTTCGCGATCGACAGTGAAACCGATCTCAGTCTCGCACGAAGCACCGCGAAACGCATTCACCCGTGTCTGGTGTTTCACCTGGAAAACGGCTCACATGGATCAGGTGAAATGCGCGGCAACCCCGCTCTTGCGGCAACTTCTCGTCAACAGAGACGCGTTTTCGCCTACAATAAGCATCGGGAGGGGCTATGGCGCACACGAAGAAAATTCAGTTACTCTTGGTGTCCATTGGGTTCGCATGCTTCCTGGCGATGAACTCGTTCTCACTGTGGGGCTTCTCGTTCCTTCCCCAGTTCGCGTTCGGCGAGAGCGCGCAGGACAGTTGGAGCACGCCGGTGTCCCTGAGCAACATCGTCGCGTTTTTCGTCTACGCCATCGGATCGGCCCGGTTTCCACGGCTGTTCGACCGTGCCCCGTTCTTCGAAGCGGTTTTGCTGGTCGCTGCGGGCATGATCTTTCTTCTGGGATTCTTCGTCACTTCGTCGACCGCTCTGCTCTCCGCGTCCGCCGTGCTGGTCGGCGTGGGCACCACATGCTGCTTCATCTGCTGGGAGACAGCGTTTTCGTTAAGCGAGCCGCGCGAGGCCAGAAAGCAAATCGTCTTGGGTTCGATGCTTTCGCTTGCACCCTTCGGGCTGTTCTTTGCATTTGGTCAGGCCGGACTGCTGTTCACCGAATCTGTGCTCGCGTTCTGCAACCTCGTACTGTTGTTCTTCGCACTGAACTTCCCCGGAGCAAGAACGAGCAAGCCGCGCGAGACTGCAGGCTCGACGCGCGAGGCGCTGCCAGCCGCCTGCCGCCGTTTCTGGAAACCCCTCCTCTGCATCGTTATGATCGGCGCCATCTCTCCCGTCATCGGCCAGGTGGCGTTTTCGGGCACGCTCGCGTTCGCCGAGAACTGCGCTGTCGTGCTTTCGGCGAACCTCCTTTCCGCAGTCATCCTCTCTGTCGTCTGGCTGGCCCTCAGGAAAGACACCTCCCTATCGAAAACCTATATCGTGCTGTTTCCCGTGCTCATCACCGCATTCTTGGCGTTTCCCTTCATCGAGGAGCGCTACCGTGTCGTTGTTTTGTTCGTAGGAAGTTTCGGCTTCACGCTGTTCTCCATCGTCATGATGATGTCATGCATCGACATCGCTCGCGAACGGGGCCTGAGCCTTGTGTTCGCGTATGCGCTGTTCGCCGGAGTCACGTACGCATCGCGCCTGATCGGACAGGGAGTGGCCGCCGCGATAGGACGCAGCTCCCTTTCTCAGGAGACGCAGATCGTCACAAGCGTGTTCGTGCTTCTGTATGGCTGCTCGCTGGCGATGTTCGCTCTCGTGCGAAGGAGCGCGACGCGTCCGAACAAAGCCGCTGCGAACGGCGTCGACGTGCTGCGGCAAGCATGCGAGCAGCTCTCGCGCGAGCGCGGACTGTCGGCGCGACAGACCGAGGTGCTCGACCTGCTCGTGCACGGCTACGACGTGCCCTCCATCGCCAAGAAGCTCTTCATCTCCGAGAACACCGTGCGCACGCACACGAAGAAAGTGTACGCCTTGCTCGACGTGCACTCGAAGCGAGAGGTCGTCGACCTTGCGAACGCCCTCGTCACGGCAGAAAGAGAGAAGGACGACGCGCTCTAGAGCGAAAAGGGGCAGAAGAGAGTTCCGAGCATGGGAAGAAGAACCCTTCCCCCGACGAAACGACGTCCCGCACGTCGGCATCCGGCAAAGAACGACAGATGAGGCGTCAGCGCCGAAGCCGCGCAGGCAGAAATCGCAACATCGCCGAAAAACGACTCTCGTCAGCAGATCGATCGAATGCCCAATTCATGCACGCCATGCACCGCAAGGCGACTCAAGGACCGCGCTCGCGCAATCTTAACCTCAATCAAGCTTCCTTCGCACCTTCTTAACCGCGCAGCCGATACGCTGTCTCCAACGCGTCGGCTCGCGGAAGGAGAGCGTCATGGAAGCAACGGCTATCGAGATGATCGCGCTATTCTTGTCCGGATTCGCCTGCATGGGATCAGCGCTGTTCCTTGCCGGACTCCTGTTCGTCGAGAACACCCCCACTGGCTGGCAAATCAAAGCCCCCTGGCAACCCCGTCAATCCCGCTGACGTCAACAGCCCAAGCTGGCGCAACCGCGACGGTCGCGCCAGCTGAACCCTCGCGCTTTCAGAGGCGATCCTCCGAGTTGAACACGCGCCGGTCGATGCCGTCCTTCTCGCTCGCCGCCACCATGAGCGCGCAGTACACGTCCGAATCGACGTTGAGGATAGTGCGGATGGCGCCCACCGGATACGTGAGGCCGGCAAAGATGCCGATGCTCGAAAGCGGCAATCCCAGCTGCGGCACGATCATCGTGAGCGACACGAGATCGGCCCCCGGCGCCACCGCGTTCGCCAAGGACAGCAACGTGAACATGACCACCAAGTAGACGAAATCGAACCCCTCGAACGCCACGCCGTAGATCTGGGCGATGGTGATGGCCGTCACCGCGAGGTGGATGGCCGCGCCGTTGGAGTTGAGCGGCATGCCGAGCGGCAGCAGAAGGTCGGCGATGTCGGAGCGGATGCCAATGCGGTGCTTGGCGTCGTCCATCTCCACGGGAAGCGTCACCGCCGACGAGATGGTGCCCAGCGCAAGCGCCGACATGGGCCACATCTTCCGCACCAGACGGGCGAAGTCAAGGCGGCAGCGCACGCACACCAGCACCGTCCATGCCGCCAGGAACGCGAACACCGCGCCGCCGAGCACGAGCAGGTACTTCGCAAGCGGCAGCAGCACTTCAAGCCCCAAGCTGCCCACCATCGAGGACACATAGCAGAAGATGCCGACGGGGGCGACCTTCATCACGCCGCGAATGATGCCGAGCAGCAGCCGCTCAAGCTCGCACACGAAGTCGTACACCGCGCTCGCACCGTCGTGGCCCGTACGCCAGAAGCTGATGACCAGGCCCAGCGCGATGGCGAACACGATGCACTGCACCATGGATCCCGCGCTCATGGACGCAACGATATTGGAACCGAAGAACCCGACGAGGGCATCCTGCCAAGTGGAGCCCGTCGCCTCCGCATCAACGGCGGCGTTTCGAACAAGATCGGAGGACGCAAGCCCCGCGCCGGGCTCAAACGTCACCGCCATGAGCGTGCCAAACGCAGCTGCCAGCACGGACGAAACGGCGAACCAGGCGATGCCCTTCGCCCCCAACCCCGAAAGATCGCGGGCGGTCAGGCCGCCCACCGCCTCCACGATGGCGAGTATCACGAACGGCACGATGCCCATCTGCACGAGACGGAAAAAGATATCGCCCACGAATTGGATCTGCCCCATGGCCTCGCCGCCGACCACGCCCGCGACGACCCCCAGCACCATGGAGAGCATGATCCACGTGGCAGACTTGGCTTTCCTGCTTTGCACGTTCGCCATGACAGCGCCTTTCCCCTGCCCCTCCCCGCCGAGGCGAGGAGGGGCCCCTTCTGTTTCTGTTACGCGTCGTCGACTGCGGTTTTCTTCCCGTCGAACACCTCGCGGTCGATGCCCTTGCGTCCCGCGACGAGCATGGCGGCGAACACGTCGCCATCCACGTTCAGGATAGTGCGAATGGCGCCGGTGGGATACTCGAGGCCGGCGAAGATGCCGATGCTCGCCATCGGCAGCCCCAGCTGCGGCACGATCATCGTGAGCGACACGAGAGAGGCGCCGGGCGACACGGCGTTGGCCAGCGACAGCAAGAAGGCGATGACCCACACGTACAGAAGCTCGGTGCCCGAGAAGGCGATGCCGTAGATCTGAGCGATGGTGATGGCCGTCACCGCGAGGTGGATGGCCGCGCCGTTGGAGTTGAGCGGCATGCCGAGCGGCAGCAGAAGATCGGTGATGTCATGGCGCACGCCGATCTTGTTCTTGGTGTCCTCGATGGCCACCGGCAGCGTGATGGCCGATGAGATGGTGCCCAGCGCAAGCGCCGACATGGGCCACATCTTCCTGACGAGGGCGATCGGGTTGACACGGCACACAACGGCGACCGCAACGAAGTACAGCACGAACATGAGCAGCACGCATGCCGCCATGACCAGCAGGTACTTCACCAGCGGAACCAGCACCTCAGCGCCCAGGCTGCCCACCATGGATGCCACGTAGCAGAAGATGCCGATAGGCGCGATCCGCATCACGCCGCGGATGATGTTGAGCAGCAGCTGGCACAGCTCGCCGATGAAATCGTACACCTTGCACTCGCCGTTGTGCGTGGTGCGCCAAAAGCTGATGACCAGGCCCAGCGCGATGGCGAACACGATGCACTGCACCATGGACCCCGCGCTCATGGACGCGATGATATTGGAGCCGAAGAACCCGACGAGGGTGTCTTGGAACGTCACCGCGCTCGCGCTCGACTCGTATGCCGCATCCTGAACGAGCGCGGTGTTGCCAAGGCCGGTGCCCGGCTGGAAGATCATCGAGAGCCCGATGCCCAAACCGGCCGCCACAAACGACGACACGGCGAAGATCATGATGCCCTTCAAGCCGAAACCGGACAGCGCCTGGGGCGTCAGAGCGCCCACAGCCACGATGATGGTGCACATGACGAACGGCACGATGCCCATCTGAACGAGATGGAAGAAGATGTCTCCCACGAACTGCACCTGCGCCATAGCCTGGCCGCCGATGACGCCGGCGATCACGCCGAGCACCATGGAGATGACGATCCAGGTGGTCGTGCCGACCTTCTTCCTTTCTTTTGCTGTCATTGAAAACCCCTTTCTTGAAACCTTCGCCCCGAACCCGCCCCAAGGCTCTCGCCTCAGGGTGGGTTCGAAAGCCCGTCAGCCGCGCAGGACGCTGCGCAGCCCCACCAAAAACCCGAACAGCCCATCGTTGCCGGACGTGTGCCCGACGCGCTGAAGATCGGCCAGCAGCGCCGGAAAACGCCCCTCGTCGCCTAAAGCCGCCGTCTGCGCCAGCTCGCAGTACCCCTGGTTGGCAAAACCCCGCGCCACGGCCTCCAGGTACGAGGCGCTCACGTCGGTGGTTCGCCAAAGCGGCGCCTCGCGCACGACCCGCGCGAACGCCTCGGCACCGCCGCAGAGCCACCGGGCCGCCCCGTAGCCCACCAGCACATCGTCGCCCGACGGCGTGAGCCCCGGCCCGCGACCCAGCAAAAACCCCACCGCCCGGCGCAGGTCGTCTTCAGTCGGGTCGGGACGCTCCAGCGCCCGCACGACCTTCGAGAACCGTGCGTCCCTCGCAAGCCCGATCAGGTCCTCGACGCCCAGCGCAGCCACCGCCCCCTCAAGCGCCGCCAGCCGCCCGCGGGCAACCGGCGACGCAATGGAAAGGGACTGTTCCTCAAGCGCGCCCAGATCAAGCTCCCAGGTTCCCGCGACGTCGTACACGCGCAGCACCCTGCGCTTGACGATCGCCCGATCCCCCGAGCGACATCGGGCGAGCATGGCGGCAAGCCTGTCCGGCGCAACGTTGGCCCCGCAGCACGAAAGCGGATGGCGCGAATCGCCCACGTGGAACAAAAACCCATCCAACGCCACGTTGAAGCTCGTCGCGAACACGCTGTGGACATATCCGCTTGCCCGTTCGCCCACGTGTTCGAGCACGTACGAGCTCACCGCGTCCTCGAGTCGCGCGCACCCCTGCGTGGCTACTCGATTCCCAGCTTCGCGCAATAGGCCTCGAGCGCCTTCTCAAAGCAGCCGAGAGGAGCGCGCACCGTGCCCGCGCCCACCTGACCGATGCCGGCGCGCTTGTGCGCGATGCCGGTGTTGATGAGCGGGGTGATGCCCGTGGCCACCACTTTGCGGATGTCGATGCCCAAGCACGCGCCCTTGAAGTCCCATGTGGGGATCGTCCAGTTGGGATTGTGCGTCACGCAGATGCGCTCCATCTCGTCGCTCACCGCAAGCGCGTCCTCGAAGCCGCCCGCGCCCACGAAGCGCGTGACGCCGGGAGCCGCGATCATGGCCATGGCCCCCACGCCCACCGTCTCGGTGATGGCGGAGTCGCCGATGTCGGGGTTGCCGTCCTCAGCCGTGAAGCCGGTGAAGTAGAGCCCCTTCGGGGTGTTCACGGGAGCGCAGAACCACTCGTCGCCCAAACCCGACACGCGAATGCCGAAGTCGCGGCCGTTGCGGGTCATGGTGGTGACCACGCAGCCCTCTTCGACCTTGCGCGCATAGTCCACGATGGACTTGCCCATGGCCATCATGACGTTGAGGAAGAACTGGTCGGTGTCGGCCAAGAACTGCAGGACCCCCTGCTTCTCGCCCTCGTCCCAATCGAGCGCGGAGATGAGCGGCGCAACCTCCTTGAACAGGCACAGCGTGGCGGCGATGTTGCGCTGGTGGAACTCATCGCCCATCGTGATGGCCTTGGCCACGAGCACGTTGAGGTTGACGCCTCCCTCCTTCTTCCGAAGCGCCGCGGACAGCACCGGGCCCAGCACGTCGCGCATCCAGCGCAAACGGTCGACGACCTCCTGCGAGTACGCACCGAAGCGCAGCACTTTGCCGATGCCCTCGTTCATGGTGCAGTAGGCCACCGTGCCGTCGGCTTTGTTCTCCACCACGAGCACCGGCATGTTGGCAGACGTGATGCCGCCCATGGGCCCCACCGCATGCACATGATGGCACGGCATGAAGGCCACCTCGCCGGAAGCGAGCAGCGCAAGCGCATCCTCCTCGCTGTCGGCCCACCCCTCGAACAGCGCTGCGCCGATGCAGGAGCCCTGCATGGGGCTCGTCATGTCCTCGAACTTGATGGGAGGGCCAGCGTGCAACAGCACCTTGCCGTTGATCTCGGGGATGACCGACTTCGCCAAAACGACGTCCACCAGGAAAGGCTGCGAGTCGCGGAAGCGCTCGATGACCTTCTGGTTCATGGCGTCTAACCCGTCGCGCTTGGCCAGTTCGGAAAGCAGATGGATCATCCGCTTGTCGCCGCCGGCGAGCGGACGCCAGTTGAACTGCACCGAAGCGCCGCCGAAGGCCCGGATGGATTCGTTGAAGCTCTCGACGCCCACGTTGATGACGCGCGGCTTCGTGGTGAGAAGTTCCATGATCTGGGCACTCGGTTCGGGAAGCGGCGAGGCGTCCTTCACCTCGTAGGGAGCCGCCTCGCGGTCGGCCTCCTCGTAGCGCACGCCCTTGAGCTCGAGCGCGGCGCGCACGGCCATCGCGTTGCTGCCCTCCACGACAGCACCGGCCTCCTTGAGAATGCGGACCGAGCGGTCGTAGTCCTGCGGGTCGCCCTGAGTTCCCACCACCGTGGCCACGAAATGCAAGTCGCGCCCTTCGGCGACGGCTTTCTCGCGGCACTCGACGATCACCGGAGCCAGCGCGGAGGCCATGTCGGGATGGCATCCGTAGCCCAGCACGCAATCGAGCAGGATCACGCCGGTCGTGGGCTTCGCGGCGTACTCGCGCATCATGCGGATGCGCACTTCGGGATCGATCATGGGGTGCGGCTTGCCCTGCGTGTAGATGTCGTCTCCCAAATCGATCACGTCGTAGCCGTCGTGCTGGAGGATGAAGCCCTCCTTCTTGATGAGGCCGCCCAGGTCAAGCGCTTCGGAGATCATCATGCCGGCCTCGGCCGCCAGCGTACCGCCGGAATAGAGGCCCACCACCGTCTTATCCTCGGCAAGCGGCTCGTCACACGAGAAATCGAGCGGTAGACAGTAGTTTTTCTTGACCGCCTCTCCGCGAGCCAGATCGACGGCCATGCGCGCCGCTTCCTCCAGCGTGTGCGCAAGATGGACCTTGCCCTGGTGCGCCTCGGGCTTCTCGCCCAAGAAGATGGCGACCACCGGCTTGGACACCTTCTGCAGCAGGTCGACCACCTCGTCGCGCACCTCAGGCGCGGGCGGCTTCGAGATGACGAGGATGACGTCGGTGGGATCGTGGTGCTCCAAGCCGACGATGGCGTCCTTGACGGTGATGGCACCCACGTCCTCGCTGAGGTCGCGCCCGCCGGTGCCGATGGCATGCACGCAGCCGCCGCCCAAGCGGTCGATGATGCAGGTGACCTCCTGGATGCCGGTGCCCGACGCGCCCACGATGCCGATGTTGCCCGGGCTCACCACGTTCGTGAAGGCCACGGGTATGCTCGAGACGATGCCCGTGCCGCAATCAGGCCCCATGAGCAGAAGCCCCTTCTCGCGCGCCTTCCTCTTAAGGCGCGCCTCGTCCTCAAGAGGCACGTTGTCCGTGAACGAGAACACGTGCAGGCCCATATCCAGCGCGCGCTCAAGCTCTGGCGCGGCGTACTCTCCCGGAATGGAGAACAGCGCCATGTTCGCATCGGGAAGAAGCGCAACTGCCTCCTCCCAAGACGATGCTTCGCACACGGCGCCCGCCGTCTGCTTCTTCACGGACAAATCGTCGAGGAACGCCTTCACCTCATCCAGCACCACGTCGACGACGGACGCATCGGCGGCATCCACCACGATCACCATGTCGCTGGGAGCGGCTGCTTGCGCCTCGGGCGTGAGCAGACCCGCGGCCTCGTAGATGTCCTTGTTCGCGTCCGTTCCCATCATGATCTGGCTTTGGACAACGCCGTCGAGGGCGTTGATCCGGTTGGTCAACAGCATCAGGTTGATGGAGTCCTGATAGCTGTTCGGTTTGACCACGGTGTACAGCATGCACTTCCTCCTTAGCCTCAAGCGCGTGACAGAGGGACGGGGCTTCTGTCACCTTCCTGCGAGGCGAAAGCCCGCCTCTCCCTGCCTCCTCCGAATGCGACAGAAGCCCCGTCCCTCTGTCACCTTCTGTCACATGGAAGAGCAACCAGCACACGTTTTACCATCGCGGGCGAAAGGCTGTCATTGACCTCGACGGGGCAAAAAGCTGTGCGATTTTTGCCCCGCTGCGCAGTTGCGGGAAAGGCGAAGGCTTCTATACTGAAAAGGGGGCGCGGTGCGCTCGTTCACACAAAACCGCAGTTCAAAGGTCACCGAACGGAGTTGTCTTGAACATTCGCGATGCCATGAAGCTTCCCTCGTTCGCTTCTGCGGAAATTGTCGCGGGCACCGACCAGCTCGACCGCACGGTGACGAGCGCCATGGTTTTGGAAGCCGTCGACATCGAATCCTGGGCCAAGCGCGGACAACTGCTCATCACGAGTTACTTCGCGCTCCAAAGCCTCGACGAAACCGAGCTCGAAGCGTTCTTCCAGAAGATCGACGACATCGGGATAAGCGGCATCATCTTCAAAACCGACAGGCTCGTTCGCCGCATCCCCCTTTCGATGGTGGAGTTGTGCGAGCGACACGACATCCCCCTTTTGTCCGTGAGCAAAGAGGTGCGCTACGAAGAGCTGCTGATGGACATATTCGGCAACCTGCTCGAATCGAACTTGACGCTTCTTAACCACTTCTACGACGTCCATCAGCAAGTCATGGAACTGGCCAGCACCCAGCCGACCATATATCAAATACTCGCAAGCCTCAAACACGCGATCAGCGCCGAGGTGACGTTCTTCGACCGGGCCACGCCAAGCAAGACGTCCACCGCGAACGCACCGAGCGATTTCGCCTCCTGGAAGCTTGCCCGGCTAGAATCCGAACGGTACCAAAGCTTCACCCATTACCGAGCGATCCTCGAATACGAAGACGGGCACCGCAAGATCGCATCGGTCGTCGAAGTGCCTGATCGGGAATCGGACCGGTATTATCTCGTCGTGCACGCCGACCCAAACGATCTTGATCGCACCGACGCCATAACAGCGGAAAGCTTCGCCAACCTGCTGCAGATCGAGCTGCTGAAGCAAAGCGCCCTTGCGCATGAGCGGTTCACCCAGCACAACAACACGACGCTCGACCTCCTTCTGAACCGCTATCCCTCCCATGACGAGATCGACAGCGCACTCAAGAACCTGGAAATCGATCGCTTCCCTCTGTACCAGGTGGCGCTCATCGCCATCCGCATGGCGCACAGCGAGGACGATCATCGAAAACCCGACGTCCTCGAAGCGATCCGCCGCAGCATGCGAACGCGCTACGCTCACTTCGCCTACTTCGTGGGCAACGACCGCATCGTTTTGCTCAACAACTATGAAGACGAGTCAGGCCAGTTCAAGAAGGGAACCGTGCGCTCGTTGCTCGCCGCTCTTCGCGAGGACGACTCGCTCCCCGAGTTCACCCACATCGCCGCGATCAGCGAAAGCTCCGACCGGTACTCCATCGGAAACGTCAACAAAGAGGTGCTCGACATCTACCAGATATTCGGCGGCTCCGCACCCCGAAACCGCTGCGTTTCCTACAGCGATCTGGGATGTCTGCGGGCGTTTTTGAACGTGGAGGACTTCGAGGAGCTGCGCTCGTCGATCGATCCGCGGATCTTGAAGCTGCACGACGAGAACGTCGAACAGTTCGCCACCCTTGTGGCGCTGTGCGAAAACAACCTGCACTACCAGGAAACCGCTCAGCAGCTGTTCCTGCATCCGAAAACCGTCCGCTACCGAGTCAACCAAATCGAAGCCGTCTACGACGTTGACGTGCACGACCCTGACGATTTTCTTCAGATCCTCCTCGCAGGAAGGATCATGACGCTGGCAGAAAACGTAGGTTAGCGAGCCATCCCCATGCCTATCACCCTGAGCATCGACACCGCCCTTTGCAACCCTTCGGCAACCGTGCACGTGCCCATCGCACGGCGCGACCGACACGTCGCCATCCTGTACCTCCACGGAGGAGGGTTGCTATACGGCGATCGCGACGATCTGCCAGAGCCCTATCGCAACCTGCTGCTCGACGCCGGCTACACGCTGTACTGCCTCGACTATCCGCTCGCTCCCGAGGCAACGCTCGATCAGATACGTGCAAGCCTCGTGAAAACGCTGCGCTGGTTTGCCCAACGACAAATGACAGCCCACGGCTTCAAGGGCTATTTCCTGTTCGGACGCTCGGCGGGAGCATACCTGGCGCTGCTCCTTGCGAAGGAGATCCGCGATGATGCAAGCCTTCCGCAACCGGCCGGCATCCTAAGCTTCTACGGCTTCCACAACCTGCAACGACCGTTCTTCTGCGAACCGAGCGCGGCCTACGCCAAGCTGCCGCCTGTTTTGCCCAAGACGGTCGAAGCCCTTGCGAAGGGTGGAGTCACGACGAACCGGCCGAAAGCGCTCGGATTCGCGCTTTACGTGCATGCGCGACAGCACGGCGCATGGTCTGCGCTCCTGGGCGTCTCGGAAGACGAGCTCGCCCGCTTCTCGTTGTCCGAAAGCGACATCGCCAAGCTGCCACCGCTGTTCGTGACGGCCAGCACCGCCGATGCCGACGTGCCCTTCAGCGAGTCCAAGCAACTCGCCCGCCTCGCACGGCGCGTCGTCATGAAACCCGTCTACGACCTCGAGCACGACTTCGACCGCGACACGGGCAACCCTGTCGGCCTCGCCATCTACCGCGAGGCCATAGCCTGGATGCAAAAGCGAGCCCGCGCCCCGCGCGGCATCGCGCGCCAGGCGCGACCGGTACGGCCCCTCCCTACGGAAGCACCTACGAAAGCAGCAGCTGGGCGATCTGCACGGCGTTGAGAGCCGCGCCCTTGCGGATCTGGTCAGCCACCACCCACAGCGCCAAGCCGTGCTCCACCGTGTCGTCGCGGCGGATGCGGCCCACGTAGGTGTCGTTGGTACCGGCCAAAAGGCCCGGCATGGGGTACACGTTGTTCGCGACGTCGTCCAGCACCGTCACGCCCGGCGCCGCCGCCAGCGCCGCGCGCGCGGCCTCCACGCTCACCTCATCGGCGAACTCCACGTTCACCGCCTCGGCGTGGCAACGCAGCACAGGCACGCGCACGCAGGTGGCCGCCACGCGAATGCCCTCGTCGCCCATGATCTTCTTCGTCTCCACGACCATCTTCCACTCCTCTTTCGTGGAGTCATCGTCGAGGAACTTGTCGATGTGCGGGATGCAGTTGAACGCGATGCGGTGCTGAAACGCGCTCACCGTGAGTTCGCCCTCGGGCGCACCGTCCAGAAACTCGCGCGTCTGGTCGTACAGCTCGGCCATCGCCGGCGCGCCGGCACCGCTCGCCGCCTGATAGGTGGACACCACCACGCGCGTGATGCGCGCCAGGTCGTAGAGCGGCTTCAGCGCCACCACCATTTGGATGGTGGAGCAGTTCGGGTTCGCGATCACGCCGTTGTGCCACGCGATGTCGCCGGGGTTCACTTCCGGCACCACGAGCGGCACGTCCGCATCCATGCGAAACGCGCTCGAGTTGTCGATCATCACCGCGCCGGCAGCCGTCACGGCCTCGCGCATCTGCTTCGACACGCCCGCGCCGCAGCTGAACAGCGCGATGTCCACGCCCTCGAAGCTCTCCGGGCGCATCTCCTGCACGGTCAGCTCGCCCGCCGGCACGCGGCCGCAGCCGTCGAAGGCCAGTTTCTTGCCCGCCGAGCGCGACGAGGCCAGCGCCCGCACCTCGCGCGCCGGGAAGTCGAGATCGTGCAGCACGCGCAGAAACTCCGCGCCCACCGCGCCCGTGGCCCCCGCCACCGCCACCACCGGATTCGCCGGCATGATCTTCGTCCACGTCATACACTGCTCCTTTGCTGCACGAAAAACCCGACCCATTGCAAAAGCGCCCTCGATGCGGTTATACTACAAGAGTCAGCGGACTGCCTGAGGTGAAGACCAGGCGGCACCGTTAAAGTGGATAGACCGCTAGTTGCCGCTAGCGGTCATCTTTTTGGTGCGCCATCAGCGTCTTGGCAAACACCACCGCCTCCCGCAGCAGCCCGACGACCGCAGTCGCCAGCCCGGCAGCCGAAGCTGCCAGCTGAAGGAACGCGAGTATGGCATCCAAGCGAGTCACCTCCTTTCGTAAAAGAAGGTGCCGCCCGACGCTCAGGACTCACGTCCGCTGACCCATCGACATTCTAGCATGCAAAGCGCCCCGCTTCGCATGCAGCGCCGACCCTTTCGACGACGCGCCCCCGACGGCCCCGATGGCCCCCGATCAGGCAATCCCGACCACCGCTGCCGCCGGATTCGCCGGCATGACCTTCGCCCGCGTCATCGACCCCCCTTTTTTTCCTCAAAAACCCACCGGTTGGCGTAGTAAGTCAGCGAGAGGGGCTGGGGTGCGCCGAATTCGTGGGATCGCGCGGACGAAGCGTACTTCGTACGTGAGTTCGCGGGATCGCGCGAAGGCGGCGTGTCTCAGCGCCGCGCAGCGTCGAGCCGTTCTGCCGGTCGGCAGAACGGCAAAACCCTAGCGCCCCTTCGCCATCTTCGCCGCGATCTCCTCGGCAGAGAGCTGCGTTTCCTCGAACACGCTGTCGCTGTCCAGATCGAACGCCGTGTGCAGGCAGCGCACGGCGGCCGCGGCTTGCGCGCCGTCCACCACCACGGACAGGCGAATGGGCGACGTCGAAATGGCCAGAATGTTGATCTGGTTCTCCCCCAGCGTCGCGAACGCGCGCGCCGCCACACCGGGCGACGACTTCATGCCCGTGCCCACGAGGCTCACCTTCGCGATGTCTTTGTCCACGTCGTAATCGCGCGCGTTGATGCCGGGCAGGATACGCTCCACCGTCTCGCTGGCGCGCGCCAGATCGGCCCCGGGGCAGGTGAAGCTGATGTCGGTGATGCCGTCCTCGGAGATGTTCTGGATGATCATGTCCACGCTCACGTTGTTGCCCGCCAGCGCGCTGAACACCTTCGCGGCCACGCCGGTCATGTCGGGCACGCCGCGGATGGTGAACTTCACTTCGGACGTGTCGTGGGCGATGCCGGTGATGACGGCTTCCTCCATCATGTCGGTTTCCTCCTTGATATAGGTGCCTTCGGCGTCGGAGAACGCGGAGCGGGAATGGATGACCACTTCGTATTTGCGCGCGAACTCAACGGCGCGCATCTGCAGCACGCCGGCGCCGGCGCCCGATAGCTCCAGCATGTCGTCGTAGCTGATGGCGTCGAGCTTCTTGGCGCGCGGGCACACGCGCGGGTCGGCCGTGTACACGCCGTCCACATCGGAGTAGATCTCGCACACGTCGGCGCCCAGCCCGTGCGCCACCGCCACCGCCGTGGTGTCGGAGCCGCCGCGGCCGAGCGTGGTGATGTCTCCGTTCGCGTCGATGCCCTGAAAGCCCGCCACCACGGCGATCATGCCCTTGTCCAGGGCCTCCGTGATGCGCTCGGTGTGCACCATCATGATCTTCGCCTTGGCGTGCGTGCCGTCCGTCTCGATGCCGGCTTGACGACCGGTGAAGCTCATGGCCTTGTAGCCGCGCGCTTCGATGGCCATGGCGAGCAGCGCCATGGACACCTGCTCGCCCGTGGACAACAGACGGTCCATCTCGCGGGAAGGCGGGTTGTCGTTCAGCTGGTTCGCCAACCCCACCAGCTCGTCGGTGGTCTTGCCCATGGCAGACACGACAGCCACCACGTCGTGTCCCTGTTGCTTCTTCGCGATAAGCTTCCTCGCAACCATCTGGATGCGCTCAGGAGAAGCAACGGACGTGCCTCCGAATTTGCATATGATGAGCGACATGACGTTCTCTCTCGTCCGGGGAGTGCTGGTCGGTTCACCACTATAGCAAACAACCGATGCGAAGCCGAGCGAAAGCCCGTCGTCAAGCGCGTTTTCCACGGGGAATGCGAAGTGGAATGCGGAGTGCCCGCGCGGCGATGCGCCCGAGGGGGAGGGGAGCGGTGGGTGAACGGGAAAGAGCGGCGGCAAGGGAGGGTGGGTGGCGGGAGCGACCGAGACGACAGGACGGCAGAGCGGCTGAAGAGTCCGACGGGAGCGTCCTCCACCGGAGGTGAGGGGCGAAAGAGCGAGGAAAGCAAAGACAAGGACGTTAGAACGCCCCTTCAAGTACGAACGCGCGGCCTAGGACGGGCACTCGAAAAGCAATTGAGCATACGTCAACCCGATCCGCGCCGAGAGGCCGGCGTCTACATTAAACCAGGATTGATACGAACTCATACTTGCCAATCCTTGAGCCGGGTTTGCTCTGGCCGGGGTTTCGGAAGGCCCCCCGTCGGGCGGGCGGGGGCTCCTGCGGCGTCGGTGGAGCCCTGTCCGTCGGGCCGATCTGGCCTCTATCAATCTTGGTTTGGCATAGAAAGGCCGGCTTCGTGGCAGGAAATGACGGAAATCCGCCATCGACCATGTGGTTTCCCGGGCGACCGAAAGCTAGCGATCATGCCGATCAGGAAGAATGCGGGAAGGGCCCATCTCCGTCGCGTCGTCGACCGTTTCGACTCGTGGATTTCCGTCATTTCCCGCCACGAACGACGTCTTCTCTGCCCTTCCTGCCCTTCCTGCCCTTCCTGCCCTTCCTGCCCTTCCTGCCCTTCCCGCGCTCGCCGGCTTTTTCCTGTCGGCGACGGTCTGACAGGAAAAGTCGTCCGAACTGGCACGGATCGCATCTTATGTATAGGCGTCCAGCGTTTTGGGCCGCTTTACGCCCGCCGAAAATAAGCAACCTGGGAAAACACGAGAGAGGCACCGTTCTGCGATACCAAAAAGCCTGAAATCCATACACAAAACGCGATTTGCGCCACTTCACGGGGCTTTTCCTGTCAAACCAGCATTAACCCAGATCGGGTCGGCCCATCGCGCAAGCCCCGTCTGACGAAGGGGCCTTGCGCAACGTCTGATCGCAAAGGGCCCGATTCGAGTTCTGGCAGACGCAAGTTCGCGCCGAACTTGGCTTACCGGAGAGGGACGGCTTCGGCCGTTCAAGCAAAACTGGCAAATGCAGCCTTGGAAAATCGAAGCCGGTAAGAGCCGCTCGGCGAATCCGGTTCCACTTGTCTGCTCGGGGCCTCGGATCGAAGCCGGAACCGTAACGTGCCTGGATACGTCGACCTTGGCCGAATGGCGAAAGACGACCTTCCATGTCGGTCCCCCCTTTATCGGACCATCCGGCAGCCGCGTCCAAACCCAAGCGCCTTCAGGCAGCCACATTCGGCCCAAACCTGCACCCCCCCCCCGACCGCCGAGAAGGCGCATCCGCGAGCTTCGAGGCCACAGCTACCAGAGAACTTCCGCAATGTAAGAGAGGGATCGGAGCCCGAGGGCGAGTTTGTCCGCGAAACCAAACGAGGCCGAAGGCTCTTCGCTTGCCGAGGACGCGGGTTCCGCAGATGCCGCAACCGTCGTCGACGAGGTGGGCGCTTCCGCAGGCAGGCCCGCAACGGAAGGAGCTGTCAGGTCGACCGAAGCAGCGGGAGCATCGACAGCTGCCGGCGCAGCAGAATCCGGAGCCGTCGGCGACAGCGAAGCCGCTGCCGAAGCGGCCGGCGCGGTCGGATGCGCCGGCGCGGCGGGAACCTCGGCCTTCGCCGGAGCAGCCGGAGCAGCCGGTGCGGCCGGAGCCGCCGGTTCGGCTGACACCCCAGACGCAGCCGGAACACCCGGTATGCTGATCCCCATTGGAACGGGCATCTGCAGTTGGCGCACGTCGAACCCGACCATCGTCAGCGCCGCCATCATGAGCGCGATCCCTGCGGCGCAGCATATCCCGGCGATCGCGAACCACCGCCTCACGTTACCCTTCATGCGTTGCCTCCTTCGCGCCGAACCGTCCGGCTTTCGGCGCCTTCACGAACAGCGATTTGACCTTCGCCGCGTACTTCCGCGACGCCTCGACGAACCAAACGCTCGCCCTTTTCGCTCCGAACAGGCAGAACACTCCCAAACCGAAGCAGAGCAGCCCGCCGCCCAGCTGCCAAAGCCCCACCACCGGCATCCCGGTTGCCACGCAGTACGCGAACGTGATCAGCCCAAGCGGAGCCCCCAGCAACAGCCCGACGGACACGAGCCACACCGACAGCGCGAGCGCCCAGATCACCACGTAGACGCTGAACGCCGCCGTAGCGGCCACGAGCGCGAACGTCACCCAGATGGGCGAAAGCGCCACGGCCAGGATCCAGTTCGCCGTCGCGCTGCCGGTCTTCGACTTCGCGATGGCCTTCGGAATGGGCGGCAGCTCCGCCACGATGGACCGCGCCACCTCCGAGGGATCCCCGAGTGCGGCCACGGCCTCCGCCTCGGACGCTCCGTCTTCGATGCGATCGTCGATCATCTCCTCGATGAAGGAGGCCGACCTGTCCGCTTCCGACGCGGGGAGACCGGACAGCTCGCGCCGAAGCGCCTCTAAAAACTCTCGTTTTCCCATTTCGCTCATGCGTCGTCCCTCGCTTCCTCGCCTCTGATGAACCGGTAGATCGCCTGCACGTCGTCCCATTCGCCCACGAACCCGTCCAACCGCGCGCGGCCCTCGGACGTGATGCGGTAGTACTTCCTCAGCCGCCCGTTGTGCTCGACGGAACGCACCGTCAGAAGCCCCGCTGCCTCCAACCGCTTGAGCAGCGGATACAGCGTCGATTCGGTGAGGCCCAACACATCGGGCACGCTTCGCAGAATACGGTATCCGTACGAGTCTTCGGTGCGGATCGACGCGAGCACGCACGCTTCGAGAAACCCTCTCTTCATCTGCGCATCCACGTTTCATACCTCCGTTGGTCTTATACTATGTATTGCATAGTACTATATGAGGCGATGGCTTGCAAGGGGTAGGAGCAAAAGGAGGGGGAAGGTGGTGGAAACGGGGCCGCGGAGCGAGAGACCGGAAGCGAAAGCGGAGCCGCGGGGCGGGAGGCGGGAGGCGAAAGCGGAACTGGTGAGGCAAGAGGCAGGAAAGGAAGCGAAAGGAGGGAAGCAAAAGCGGGGCTGTAAGGCGAGAGACAGAGAAGGAGACGAAAAACAGGACTGGCAGGGCGAGCGACGACGGCAGAGCGCTTCGATGTTGGCGATCCCGCTTGCCTGATGCGTTCCAAATCAGAAAACAGTGAGCAGAAAGCAACGTTCGGTAAAGTTTTTCGACCATTTTCTTTATATTTAACCGTAAACAACAGTGGAAGAGGAACAAGGGGGACAAAGAGCCTCTAAAGGGCGCATTGTGCGTCCATTTTTGTTGTATTTCCAACAAAAATGGGGGTGCGGACAAAAAGTTGGACACTCCGGTGTCCGGATTGGAGTCCGCAT
>ERZ826396.1072-NODE-1072-length-33170-cov-4.661664_pt1 | contig 33170 bp, 36 predicted proteins | sample MGYA00519926_ERZ826396 | MGnify/ENA primary metagenome ERZ826396 (study PRJEB31778, sample SAMEA3449230) | human gut metagenome | biome: human gut; feature: human-associated habitat; material: faeces | place: United Kingdom | collected 2010/2012 ... | reverse complement strand
TATGTAAAAGTAATGCAGGTAAGGACCGTTTACAATATTTACCATTATATTATTGACCAATTGTAATGTATCATCATTTTGAGGTGATAATAAATGATGATAGACAAAATGAGAGCGTGGACTATATTAAGATATCATGACTGTGCTTTTTTGCTGAGTGGCGCCGAAAATGTTGCAGAAGCGCACAATATTAATGAAATGATCGAAAATATAAGCATTGAATTAGGTCACAGCTTCAGAGAAGAAAGATCAAATAATAGATTACATACAAAATATGCAAACAAAAAAGAAATACACAAAAGCAACAAAAGTGAAAAAATAACCATTGAATGGTGCGAATTTGATACAGCGGAGTTAATCGATTTTAGATATTTTTACTTGGTAAAAAACGGTGTATGTGTTGGAGGGTATTATATATATTAAAAAGGATGCATGAGCATCCAGAATAATGAGATATGTTGTACACACATATTATATAGCTAGTAGTGTATAAAATCAGTAAATTGGCTAAAAGTTACCAATATATTGTTATTTTATCAATTATCGAAAGAATAATAAAAAAGTGGAAAACAATTGAATAATTGGAAAAAATTACCAATGAAATGTAAAAGTAAATGAGGTATCATAATTATGCGGTATTTACCGTATATTGCCTGCTGCTCCCTTAGAATAATGAGATATGTTCAAGGGAGAGTGGAAAAATGAATGTGCGTATAATCAGAAAGAAAAGACATATATCATTAAGAAGAATATCAGAATATTTAGATTTGCCTGTGCTAGTTTACATATATTACGAAATCATGGGTATTGATCTAATGCACTTTGACACAACGATTGATTTATGTGACTTGCTTGGTATAGATTATCATATGCTTTAATTAAAAAACAGCAGGCAATATTTGTTGTGAATTTGCTTTTACTTATTGGGATGAACACATGTATATATGGGATTTATTACGAATAAATTTTAATATGATTTGATAAAAAGTTGCCTCACAAGGTAGCTTTTTCAATAGGATTAAAGACATCATCTAATATATTGATTAATTCATCTTCTGTTTTTTCAAATAAATGTGAGTATGTTTTTAACACTTGGCTCACTGTATCACCGATACGATCTGCAATAGCTTGTACATTAGCTCCTTCATTGATTAGCAATGACACATGAGAGTGTCTTAGATCATGCAAACTTATATTTGGGAGGCACATTGAAACTTTATAATGGCATTCATCATTTACATTTTCTGATACTCCTACTATATTAAGCTTATTAAAGCATTTTCTAATGACTCTATACCCATGTTCGTCATTATAAATTTTTCCATCTTTTATCATAATTTTATCATTCACACATGGATTATTTTTATTGATTTTTTCAGTTGGTACCCATCCATCAAAATAGTTTTTATAATGATTAAAACGTTTCCTTACAGTGGATTCGGATTTTGGTCTATCCAATCCAAAGATAAAACAATCCTTATTGAAATTATACATTTGAGATTGTACTGAATACCAGTCTTCCATGATTTCTATCAATAGTTTAGGCATTTTAGGTTTACGTACACTATTTTTGGTTTTTGGTGGGGTAATAAGATAAGGAATGTCTTTTAACTCCTGTACGCATGTTTTAGTGATACTGTAGGTATTTCTATCAAAATCAATATCTTCCCATGTGAGAGCAAGAACTTCACCTATACGACATCCAGTAAAATACAAGAAATTAAATAGTGTGTAATACAACTTATCATCTATATTGACAATAAACATTTTGAATTGCTCGGGTGTCCAGTATTTTATTTCTTCGTCTTTTACTTCGTTAGGACGTTTGATCATGCTGATATGCTTCATTGGCGATTCTTCAAGATGCTCTTTTTTGACGGCATAATTAAATAGCTTATTCAGCGTAGTATAAATTTTCTTTATATAATTCAAGCTGTATTGCTCTTGATCAAGATGCTTCATGACTGATTTAATAGTCTTTTCCTTTATAGTGCTAATTTTGAAGTCTTTAAAGCCAGGTATGATTTTTTCAACAACCCTAAGGCTATCTTGGTCATTTTGCAGTGTGGAGGATTTTAAAAGGCTTCTATGATCATCCTCATAGAGATTCCATAAATCAGTTACAGTGAGCAAAGAATTAAGTTTATCAGGAAGACTTTTATCCATCTTCATTCTAAATTCTTCGTCTGCTTTTTTAGCTTCCTTTTTACCTTTAAAGCCCTTTTTACCTGTAAAACGCTCGTAGTCTTTCCACTTACCATTTTCATCCTTATATTTCCCTTTAATATGGTAAAGTCTTGTTTTTGCATCATATACGATTGCCATAAGCTATCACCTCTAATTGAATTATAACGCTTTTATCCTAAAAAACAACATCAATATTTCGGGATAATTTCGTGATTTTACAAAACAGATATAAAAAAAGCCTTTATTTAAAGGCTTAAATAGCTGTATGGCAGGGGTAGAGAGGATCGAACTCCCATCAGCGGTTTTGGAGACCGTTATACTACCATTGTACTATACCCCTAAGATTTAACTGCTTAACTATATTACCATAGAAAATAAAATCTGGCAATAATAAAATAAGGAAAAATATGTACTTTCTAACATGCCAGCATATGATAAAATAGTATTCATACGGATGGAAAATATTGTCTTTTTGTTCTATAGGAATAATCATACCATGTTAAGTATACCTGTTGCCTAATTTCGCTTTGACAATTCCTATAGCATATTCCATTCGGCATTTATCATCATAAGATATCTTTATTTCATAAAGTCGAATTGTATGTATGACGTAGGCATCTGCTGAAGTACTTCATAGTCTCTTGCTGCTTACTTAACCTTTAGTTCTTTTTCTTTTATAGTTATAACATAACGTATCATAAGGCATTCTATATACATAACCTCTCTTATGCTTTTTTGGCCAATGCTATGTGGAAAAATTTATTATTATTTCAAATTTGTAAGGAAAGTGTAAGTGACAACGATGGCAGCGAGATACTTGTTCTTTTATAATTACAGTGAAAGAAGGGATGTAAATGAAATTAACCAGACTTGCGCTGCATAACGTCAGAAAAAGCTATAAAGATTATATGATCTATTTTCTAACTCTGATGTTTTCTATCTGTTTATTCTATACCTTTAATTCCTTTCAAGCGCAAAAGGAAATCATGTCATTAAATGACTCACAATCCATCATGCTACAAACACTTGGCATTTTCATGGGAATCTTATCCGTTTTTGTGGCTATCGTACTGGCCTTTCTGGTCATGTATGCCAACAACTTTTTGATTAAACGACGGAAAAAAGAATTTGGTTTATATATGTTGTTGGGCATGGAGAAAAAAGATATCTCTAAGGTTTTAATTTATGAAACCGTATGCATTGGTGTGGTATCACTTGGTGTTGGATTATTACTAGGTATATTGTGCTCACAAGGCTTAGGCATCTTTACCGCACATCTGTTCTCAGTTCAAGTAAATTATAACTTTGTTTTCTCGCCATCAGCAGCTATTATCACTGCTATTTCCTTTACGATTATTTTTCTGGTTATCATGTTGCTGAACACCAGAGTTATAGCGAAAGTAAAGTTGATAGAACTATTGCAGGCTGAACGTAAACAGGAAAAAGCTAGAATTCAAAAACCTTTCATCGCTGTACTCATCTTTATCGTTTCTTTGTTGTTGTTAGGGGCAGCTTATTATCTGGCGACGCGCTCTACTCAGATGTTTGCGAGCTGTTTAGTTCCTATTCTAATTATGGGAAGCTTAGGAACATTGTTCTTCTTTTTGTCCCTATCGGGTTTCCTCTTACAGTTCATACGTTCCAGCAAGCGTTTATACTATCGCGGATTGCGTATGTTTGTATTACGTCAGGTAAATGCCAAAATCAATACTAGTTTTGTTTCTATGAGCATTGTCTGCCTCATGCTGTTATTAAGTGTAGGAGCCTTATCTGTAGGATGGAATCTGAATGATTCATTAAAAACATCCTTGGATACACAGACACCATATGCTTATTCCTTTACCCAATATCAAAAAGCTGATACACAAAAGATGCGTCAGATCTTGATGCTAGACACGGATAAAAATATAACGAGTAGTGAGACAATTTCCGTTTATACGGATCATCTGAAATTAAAGGATTTATTTAATTATGCGAAAGATGTAGACACTGGTATGTTATATAAAGATGCAGATCTGGAAATTATCACATTAAGTGACTTTAATAAAGCCAGACGTGCCTGGAAGTTATCTCCCATGCAGTTAAAGCAGGATGAAACTTTCTTTATCAGCGGCTCATCTAGTATCATTCCAACCTTAAATGAAATCGCAGAACAGACGAAAAAGCCACTGCAGGTGTTTGATCATAAACTGCATTTACAAGTAAAGCAAGAGGAAGCCATCAATATTGCCACAGAATTTGGGTTTAGTACAGGGGCTGCCATCGTTGTGCCTGATGCCATATTGCCACCGCAAATAGCTAGCCATCATACTTTCTGGAATATTGATGTTAAAGATGAAAGTAAGATCGAGGCATATGATACGAAGGTACATGAGAATGCAAAGAAGCTGTTGGGAACGAATGAACAAACTCTTCGCTATTCTTCTATGACTCGTAAATTGATTATTGATAATCAGGCAGGATTAGGTATGCTGTTCACGTATGTCGGTTTGTATTTGGGAGTAGTCTTCTTAGTGGCAAGTGCAGCAGTATTAGCATTGCAACAGCTTTCTGAGGCTGAGGATAATCAAAAACGTTATTTGATTTTAAGAAAAATCGGTACAAGTGAAAAGATGATGAATCATTCCATCTATGCACAGATATCTATTTATTTCTTGTTGCCATTAGTGTTGGCTGTTATTCATGCATCTGTTGGTATTCCTGTAGTATCTACATCTTTAATGTCCGGTTTGGGAATCGGTGATATAGGATTAGCTAATTTCTTCTGTGCCATTGTCGTTATCTTAATTTATGGAAGCTATTATGTATTTACGTGCATGAGTTATAAACAAACACTATATGCAAGAAAGTAAGAATTCAGCTTAATGATTAAAGAAAAAGCATACTTAGGATATGCTTTTTCTTTTGCTCATGGTATGCTATAGGTAAGAAAAAATTGATAATTAGAAATATTTCCTATTTAAAGGTTATTCATAAGGTAGTAAATACTATTGTTGAACGATTAAAATGCTTGCTTGATAATATAATATGGATACGGATTAACGTATTGAAATTATAGAAAGGTGATTGAAATGCAACTGGATGAGCAACTGATCAAAAAATTTAATGAAACTAATCTTTTATCAAAGATGGGTGAAGCTTATAAAGGCGATATTAAAACTAAAAGTTTAAAAAAAATAAGTAAATCAATTGCTGGGTTGAAATGGGAAAATATTTGTTTAGAAGAAGTTAATCAAGTAACAGGATGGCTATCGGTAAATAATCCAAATGAGTATAATTTGTATTGGAACGATATGGTCAATCAAATTAAAGCAACAGTTATACCAGATCTTATCATTAAATTAGATGCCATGCTATTAGAAGATAAGATTACAGAATCAATTAAATCGGCTGTTATTTTCGATGTTATAAATATAATTATGGTTAATAGTTATTGTGACATTATCCGCTCAGAATTTTATAGTGAAATGTTAGAAATTTATTTATTAGGGCATTTGCCATATGGTTGGGAAGGTAACTATCCCAAAGGAAGAATATTGGTATTTTAGGAGGAAAAAATGAAAAGAAAGGCAGATTTTAAAAAAAAAGCTAAAGAGGCCAGCAATGATATTTCTAGGATTTTAAGAATAACAGAATTTCAAGATGAACTGGCACGTCAAGTGTATGGAGCATTTATGTTTGGAGTACTAAATGCGCTTGCTTATGAGATGGGGAAATCACCTACAGATGTTCAAGGAATGATGATTGAACTTTCAATTCATGAGTTGGGGTATGAAACAAATCAAGCTGTGGAATTCTGTCAATATGTTATCAATTGTACAGATAGAGAAAATAATCCAACTACTTATGCAATAATTCATAGGGGAATGGAAGGATACTATCAGCTTAAAGAAAAAAAAGAAGCAGAGTTAATTACAAACTATGAGGATATTATAAAAGCTTTAAAAGATGTCCAGACGCGATAATGAAGTATTGTAAACCAATGAATTCAACTAATTTAGGTGATAGAAATATAAATTTATCCGTTGGGTCATAATGGCGTTATCGAATAGATGATTTAGAGTAGACAATAGACTTCCTAACCAAATAACGAGTCGTGATCAGGCTCCATATGTAGCGATACAAATACAAGATAATATTTTAAAAGCAACTGATTTTTGGGGAAGAAGATTTCACATAAACTCTGATAATGGTAATTTGATTAAATATGAAATAGTAAGATAAGCGAAAGTTTAACGCCAAGTCCGACCTGCGAACGAAGTGTAAACAGAAGGAAGGACTTGGATATTGACAATCTGTATCTGAGCGACAAGTAACATTACGTTACACGTATAAGACCAATAAGTAGAAACCAGGCATTATATTAGGCTTTACAAGCGTTTTAACATCGCACTCCTAGCGTGCAATGATGAGCGCATTTTTTTATGAATTTTTATTAATCTTGCCGATTTGGAACTTTGCATTTGTACTACATAGACAAGGTATAGTGATGGTGAAGATGTACCTACGGATCCTTAGGAGTGTTGACTGTCGCTATAACGTAGCTAGCTAAGGAAGAGCGAATGGTATGATACGTGAAGGAGAATGCATAGGAAAAACAGGAATCAAACAAGTGGGGAAGTATGCTACAATAGATAGTGTATCCACTGAATCAATAGGATGGAGGAGCAAGTATCTTAATGAAAAGCTGAAAGATATGGACTTAAGTTCAGAAGCAATCTTTGCTATATATGAATTAACAGGAATAGCAATTAAAGATGAGGCGAAGTATAAAGCACACCGGAATGCAGAAAAACTAACAGCTAAAGCAGAATTAGAAGGACTTAAGGGAGCTAGTGGAGCTGACGCTGACTTTTATGTAGCGCCAAATGGAAAAGTATTACCAGGTAGTATAAAGACTGGATTGGTACAAATATGAGAGATTCCATGATGAATTCTGTGGATGATGTAAAACTTAAAAATGCTATTGGAGAAGTCTACAGACCAGGCTCAGTTATTGGTAATGGTGGAACAGCTGATGTAATACGTTTTGAACGTGAAACTGGCTTGTTATTAAGTAAATCAGGACATATTCAAAAAGGTGTTGATATGTCAAAGTATTTTCAGAAACTGCTTGATTCAGGCACTTTATCAGCAAAGGATACCAATGTAGCAATCCAAATTTTAAATGACTTAAAAAAAGCACTAGGAGGGAATTAAATGAATAAGGATAATGCTATTGAAAATTATTTGAAGAAAGTGCCTGAAATTCAAGAACAATTTTTATTACGATGTAAAGATAGCCTTATAGACAATACTGATGGTGCTTATGTGGTTTGGAGTTTGGGGCTTGTCCCCTGCATAATTGAAAATATGAAAAAATATGAATCAAATAAAGATATGTTAATAAGAACTTTTGAATTTTTTGAAGAAATGGCAACCTCTGATGAAGAAGTAAGAGAACTATTATTGTATTCGGTGTTAGAAAAATTAGGAGATGATAAAGATATTTTAAATACATCGATGTCTTTGATGGGAGAAAATACTTTAAAGTATTCCAAGCAAGTTGAAAACTTTTTTGGGAGATAATTTTCTAAATATCTGCATTACTAAATTAGTAAGTAATTGTTTAATCTCAAGCCCTCCCTGCGTACGAAGTGTAAGCAGAGGGAGGGGCTTAAAGATTGGAGTGGTACACGACGATCTTTGTATGGGTGCTAAGTAACACCGCCCTACACATACAGACCAACAAGCAGAAAACAGGCATTATATAAGGCTTTACAAGCGTTTTAACATCGCGCTTCTAGCGTGCAACGTTGGGCGCTTTTTTTCATAAACTTTTTAAAATTCTTCCAATTTGGTACTTTGCATTTGTATTACATAGACAAGGTATAGTGATGGTGAAGATGTATCTACGCATCCTTAGAAGTGTTGACAGCTGCTATAACGTAGCTAGCTTAGGTAGAGCGAGTGGGATGATACGTGAAGGAAAATCCGTAGGAAGAACAGGAATCAAACAAGTGGGGAAGTATGCTACAATAGATAGTGTATCCTCTGAATCAATAGGATGGGGGAGCCAGTATCTGAATGAAAAGCTGAAATATGGGCTTAAGTTCAGAAGCAATCTTTGCAATATATGCATTAACAGGAATAGCAATTATAGATGAGGCGAAGTATAAAGCACACCGGAATAGCGAAAGCAGAATTAGAAGGACTTAAGAGAGCTGGTGGATGAACAAGCTATGATTATTTAGATGACCAATTAGGGAGCTTAAATGGTAAAGTAAAGATAAATCAGTATGAATCAGCAGAAATTATAAATGACTTTTGGAAAAGTAAAAGATATATTGAACCACCATATAAACCTAAAACAGCCGTACAGAATATAAAATTATTAGAAGATACGTTATTTGTTCATGTATATAACGGAGTAGATTTAGGCATGTATGGTGGTTGGGTCATGAAAGCAGAGGATATAGTGAGTTTAACACCAAAAGAGATACAAATAAAATATGCTTTACCTTATGACCAGTTTATATAGCTGAAGTAAAGATACCCTCTGGTAGTAGTTTGAATATGGGAGTTGCTAATGAGCTTTTTGGTTATAAAGGTGGAGGAATTCAATTTGACTTGAAAGGACAGCAAATTGGTGACTTTACAGAGTTAGGAAAAATTACAGATTGGAGTAAATAAAAATGAGGGAAGTCAATTTTGATAAAAACAAAGTTTTTTTTGATCATAAGATAGTGGAGTTTCAATATGATATTATGCAGTTAATAACGGAAAATGAAAATGTATTTATACTTTTAAAGATACCGTTTAACCAAGAACTTGGTTACAATGAATTCCATAATGTTTATTGTTATAATCAAGAAGGTGAAAAAGTTTGGCAAATTGGTGAACGCAATAAAGAAATAGATGATAATATAGTTTTTGTGATGATAAATATCATTGATGAACAACTATTTGTTAATGATTTTCTTGGTCGTAAATTTATAGTTAATAAGCATAGTGGAACTATCGATAGTGACAATATTGAAATAACAAAATAAATAAGTAAAATTATGAGCATTTCAGTTAAGGATTACTCTGTAGTTGGAATGCTTTTTTAAATTAATAAAGAAGTTGATAGTTACATTTTAGTTTTCCTTAATAGTCACATGATCAACCTCAAGCCCAATCTGCAAACGAAGTGTAAGCAGAGGGAAGGGCTCGGGTTGGAGCGTTAGCGACAATCCTTGTGTGGGCGACAAGTAATACCGCCCTACACATACAGACCAATAAGTAGAAACAAGGCATTATATAAGGCTTTATAAGCGTTTTATCATCACACTCCTAGCGTGCAATGATGAGCGCATTTTTTTATGAATTTTTATTAATCCTGCCGATTTGGAACTTTGCATTGTACTACATAGACAAGGTATAGTGATGGTGAAGATGTACCTACGGATCCTTAGGAGTGTTGACTGTCGCTATAACGTAGCTAGCTAAGGAAGAGCGAATGGTATGATACGTGAAGGAGAATGCATAGGAAAAACAGGAATCAAACAAGTGGGGAAGTATGCTACAATAGATAGTGTATCCACTGAATCAATAGGATGGAGGAGCAAGTATCTGAATGAAAAGCTGAAAGATATGGGCTTAAGTTCAGAAGCAATCTTCGCGATATAAAGTGGATATAACACCTGATTATCCCAGCAGTTCAGTAAGACCAAGCAGTTTTAAAGTAGACTATTAAATTGATGGAGAGAAATTCACAAAAATAATTAAAAAACCATAGGAGGGAAATGTTATGGAAAAACAGTTAGCGGAAATATACAATAAAATAGCCAGCAAAATTGCATCAATGATTCCGGTTGAATGGAAGAAATTTTATTACTTGGGCGAAGTTGAAAATGATAAGTTGAGTTGGTCATCGGTATTTTATTTTAAAGATGCAGGTGATAGCGAGTTTGTGAAGTCTCATAGTATACCTGAAAAATATAATGTACCGAATGAAATTTATAAAGAACTCTTAGATGAACTAAATGAATTATTACTAGAGTTATATGAGTGTTTTGAAAGTAATGAGCAGGCACTTTGGGATCAAGTGAGCTTATCAGTTGACAATACAGGGGATTTCGATATCAATTATTTATATAATGTTATAAATGGGGATGATGGACAAGTAAAACGTCAAACAGTCTGGGCTTATGAAACATTTCAATTTATGCCAAAAGAAGGAAGCTATTCAAGAAAGATATTGAATAAGTACATTTCTGAAAGTAATAAATAAAAGGGAACAGGTGGTTTAAGGTAGGGTAAAGATAGGCAAACAACATTGCGGAGATTTCCTTATCCCCATTTGATTACTAGAAACAATAAAAAATGTTCCTGTTAAGGTTCTTGCCATGGAATGTTGCGAAGCAGACCTTTACAGGGAATATTTTTTTGTAAATTCTAGCGAGTGGGTGAAAAGTTAAAAGATTTTTTGTAAAAAGAAACAAAATTTCTTTTGGAGGAAAGTATAAGCAGACTGTATACGAAGCCCCAGGTGACAAAGGTTGTCGGAGGGGGAAGTGAGGGAGCTAGTTGAACTGATGATGTTGTCATATATAGAAGAGTCCAAGGTGGAGATGGAACCATCTCAAGTCAAGAAAGAATATCAATAGATGAAACAGGTAAAGTAACAAATCTAAACTAGATAAAAATTTGAATTTAAGTGTAGACGGTGGAGAACATTCACAATATTTTCTATCTAAAAGACCAGGGGCATATGTAGTAGAATTCGAGGCCCCAAAATGGTTAGATGATTTTGTAAAGGAATATGAAGTATCACAAGTTGGATATAAGTCTAATCCTCTTAATCAAGGTGGAATGGCACCTAAGATTACGGATATTACAACACATGGAAAAATTATTGAATTACCACCACCTTGGGTAGAATGGATAGAAGAATATGCTACAAATGGTAGAATTATAAAAGGGGTGAAATGATATGAAGGTAAAACCTGAATATGCAGAAAATATTATTGTAGCAGTTATTCAAGATGAAATTTTATCCTGGTATATTACGGATAAAGAAATTTGGTATATGGATTATGCAAAAAGAATTAAACAATTTGAAGAAAAGGGATATAAAATTAGTCTCGAATATATTGATGATTCAAGAAAAGAAATACTAATGTTAGATACTGATAATATTAATTTATTCAAAGAAAGAATTTCCGAATATGAAGTAACAACAGATACACTTAGGAAATACCTGGAAAAAGAAAAGGAATTAAATGAAGAATGGTATTATGACCTGAGCCCTAGCCTATATATTAATTTTGATAAGAAAGTGTTGTATTCTTCTTATAGAGAAATGGATTCATACGAAAGTTATATACCGAGAGGATGGAGTGCAGATTTAAAAGATTTTTTAAATTTAGTACCATTAAAAAATTGTTATTGGATTAATAACAATCATAATTATCTTTTGGAAGGCGGAGGAAAAAATGTCAAATAAAATTACACTGTTGAGCGAGAAATTTGAAATAGAGCAAACAGGTGAAGAAATAGAAGATATTACTATTATAGTAGATAGTGCTCTAGGTCAAGAATTTCTATATTTAGAGAAAAATAATATCTGGAATGCAGAGACAATAACAATGCCACCATCACATTAGAAAGGAGATTTTATGGGAATAAATAAATTAGATGATTTATACGATTTGATTGAAGCCTTTTTTGATTATAAATGTAAAATGAGGGGTATAGATTCTGGAAAAATGGAAGTTTTATTGTAAGGTTTGTGCCTAAAGTAAGAAAAACCCTCGACTAAGCTCTCTCTACGTACGAAGTGTAAGCAGAGGGAAGGGGATTGAGGAATGGAGCGTAGCGACAATCATTGTGTGGGCGACAAGTAATACCACCCTACACATACAGACCAATAAGCAGAAACCAAGCATTATATAAGGCTTTACAAGCGTTTTAACATTGCACTCCTAGCGTGCAATATTTGGCGCTTTTTTTATGTTTTTTTCTAAAATCTTACCGATTTAATACTTCTCATTTGTATTAACAGTAGAGAAAGTTAAGATATGATGAAAAAGTAAAGAAAACGTGGTAAAATAAGGACATATCCAAGGTTTTATTGTTTGAAATATAAGTAATTAAACCCAGCCCGCAGAGAGCTAGTGTAGCTAAACTATTGAAAAATATTAAATGATGACTGGTCGTAATATATGTCACCAGAGGATGCTGCTAGGTATAATTAATGGGTTAAACTTTAGATCAAGCAAAAATAAATGATTATTCTAACTAATAAGGGTTTAAGACCGAATCCAAATATATATTTAAGTGAGACTTATCTAAATAATCATTTAAAACAATTTGATAGAGATGTCACAAAAATAATGATACAGGCTAAAACCAAAACTGCTGGACCTCCAGGAGGCACTTTTGTTATGCCATCATCTGTTGCAGACGACCTTATAGAGCAAGCTGGAGGAGAAATTTCTAATTTAGAAAAACGATTAAGTTTCGAGCCTGGTACATTGAGTGCATCACCAGTAAGAGTTGATATAAAAAATCCTGGGAATATAAGAATTCCATCTGGAAATGAATTAGGAGCAAATTCACAGTGGCTACCTAGCAGAAATACAGGTGGAGGGATACCGGAAACAACAATTACATCGCCAAATCCAGGTGAATAAATTGTAAAATCTATTAATTAGTATAGAGGAAAAATAGATGAAGAGGAAAACATCCATGTGGTAAAGGTTAGTAAAATTTCAATGTGTCTAGGATTCTGGATATGTCATAAGCCAGTGAATTTTTCTTTTGCTCATGGTATGCTATAGGTAAGATAAATAATCTGATAATGAAATAATATTTTTATCTATCAGCAAGTATAACGATGGGTTTAAAAAACATTGCATATACGCAAATATGGAAAGGAGATGAGCGTAAATGCGAATTGATCGGATATCGAAACAAGAAGATGTTCAGGTGAGGGAGCTGATATGGAAAACCTTTTTGCGATTTGATGCAGTTGATTATAGTGAAGAAGGTGTGAAGGATTTCTATGCCTATCTGATGCGGGATGATCTTTTTGAGCGTCTCATCTTTTTAGGGGCATATGAAGAGGATATTTTGATTGGGGTAATGGCAATGTGCGAGGGACACATCTCACTTTTTTTTGTAGATGAACACTACCATCGCAAAGGGGTAGGGAAAGCTTTGTTTCAAAGCATGTTGCGTTTACAAAAACAAATGATTATCACGGTGAATTCCTCACTCTATGCAAAAGAAGTGTACGAACATTTAGGCTTTCGCGCCATCAATCATGAAATTGAAGCCGGAGGCATTCGTTATATTCCGATGTTGTATACAAAAAATGGGTATCTTTTATAAATGATTTTATCCTTAAAACATATGAGGAAACAAACCTTTCATTAGGAAATGGTGGAGTGCGTCGCAAATTCAATATTTATTAGATAATTATAATGATGGAAGGAAGAAAGCATTATTAACCTTACCGACAAATTTATTTGATTTAGAAAAACTACAAGAGCTTATTTGATCAACATCCATCAACATCACTTGTATAAACACACTCTATAAATGAGAGTGCTAATACAGTAATCATCGATAAATACAGTGGTTTCTGTAATCATCTTTTATAGTATATCAAGAAAGAAACAACAGCATCAGCCATCGTCCTAACAAGACAGCAAGGATACAAAACAGCAGACTGCCACATGCATATATACTGCCACTAAGATAACGTTGTGTTTCAAAAAGCTGCACCGTTTCTAAAGAAAAGGTAGAAAAAGTCGTAAAGCCTCCACAAAATCCAGTCTTAATGAAAAGTATGATATCCGGTTGTGCTTTTGTTTCTTGAGCATAAGTTATTATCATGCCAATACAGAGTGCACCAAGAATATTTATTAGCATAGTCATAAAGGGGAAAGAAGTACGCATCGGAAGAAGACCTAAACCATAACGCAATATGGCTCCTAAGGCGCCTCCACATCCCACTAAAATCAATTCTTTCATTCACATGCCCTCCTGCTCTTATGGTAAGATTGTATCATGGTTCTAAGTTGTAGAAAAGCATAGGATCGGCAATTTTTATAGGTTTTATCTCCTGTTTATGATATAGTTATGTGGGATTAAAATGAATACGTAAAGGAATAGAATGAAGTTTGTGATAAAGTGATGCCGCTGTAAAAGTTATGATGGCATTATGAATGTCGCGCATAAGGAGTCAGTATGAAGAAATATAAAACGCTATTATTTGATGCAGATAATACCTTGTTGGATTTTGATAAGACGGAAAAAGAAGCTCTGCGTAAAACCTTTACCATGCAGAAAATTCCCTTTACCCCAGCGATGAAAAACCGTTATCTGCAGATTAACACTGCTTTATGGAATGCCTATGAAGAAGGAAGGATGACAAGGGAAGAAGTTATCTTTACACGCTTTTGTAAGCTGTTTGATGAATTTCATATTGCTGAAGATGGTGTTCAATTTGAGCATATATATCAAAAAGAATTAGGAAAAGGACATGCCCTCATGCCACATGCGCTCGAACTTGTGAAACATTTGAAGAAAGATTATGAATTGTATATCGTAACAAATGGGGTAAGTGCAACGCAGCATTCACGTTTGCATGATTCAGGCTTAGATCAACATATCCGTAAAGCATTCATATCAGAAGAAATCGGTTATCGAAAACCAATGAAGGAATATTTCGATTATTGTTTTGCTCATATTCCATCATTTGAAAAAGGGCAGACATTAATAATCGGAGATTCCTTATCAAGTGATATGCAGGGAGGTATTCATGCAGGCATTGCGACCTGTTGGATGAATCCTAAACAAAAACCAAATGTGCAGGATTTACCAATTACCTATGAAATAACCCATTTAAAAGAGTTATATTCTATATTAGAGGAGGATGAAAGATGATGCGAGCAATTCTATTTGATTTAGATGGTACCTTAACGGATCCTAAGGAAGGCATTACAAATTCCGTGGCATATGCTTTAGAAAAAGCGGGTATCCCTATCGAAGATAAAAATGATTTAATTACCTTTATCGGCCCGCCTTTAGCAGATTCGTTTGCACAATTTTATGGTTTTAATAAGGAACAGTGCGATGAAGCAATCAAACAATATCGCGTTTATTTTAAAGAAAAGGGAATGCTGGAAAACAAAGTATATCCTGTATAAAAACGATGTTGCAACAACTGAAGGAAGATGGAAGACAGTTGTTTGTGGCAACGAGCAAGCCACATGTTTTTGCGAAAACGATTTTACATCATTATCAACTTGCTGAATATTTTGATGGTATTTATGGCAGTGAATTGGATGGCACAAGAAGTCGTAAAGGTGAAGTCATCGCCTATATTTTGGAAAAGGAAAACCTAGAAAAAGAGCATTGTGTGATGGTTGGTGATCGTAAGCATGATATATTGGGGGCAAAGGAACATGATCTTGCCAGTGTCGGTGTATTGTTTGGTTATGGAGATGAAGAGGAATTACAACTTGCAGGTGCGGATGTCATCGTGAACGATGTTGAAGAATTAAAACAATATTTACTTAGTAAAAGATAGGAAGTGAAATGCATGAGTGAAAAAAAGAAATTAGATACGAAAGCTTTGCTGGAAAAAAGTCGCAGCGTAAAACAGAAGCCACAAGGCTCCCTGTTAGAACGTAAGTTGAAAAATAAGAAAAATGGCGCAAAGTTTGGTAAAGTGAATTTCAATGGATAACAGGAACGCTTCCTGTTTTTTTATTTGATAAGGTTAAGTGTTTTCGCATACTTTTACGTTTGTATGGGTAATATTTGATATTATGAATGGCGTGATAAAAGCGTAAAAAATTGCTTATCTTTATCATCATGATCAATGGAAAGAATTCTGTTATTTCTCTGCATCGTGTTATAGCAGTATGGTAATCGCTTTATGATGATTTTGGATCTTGGCACAATGCACGCTTCCTCCATCTTCTCCATCTAAGGTCCATGGTATTGCTTGATCACAAGTAATCGTCAAAGCAGAAGTTGTCAGAAAATGCATCCAGGTAGTATTTACTTCGCGTTTTAATAAGGCTGTTATAATATTTTGCACATCTAAAAGGTTATTAGGTACACGCAGTAAAAGTACTTCAAATAAACCATCATCTAATTTAGCATGTTCCCCGGTGATAGAAGTAAAGCCTGCCACATAACGTGAATTGGTTATACAGCCAAAGATACAATCCTCCTCAATACGCATATCTTTTGTTTCTAAAACTATATGATAACGTGGGATATGGGTCAGCTGCTTAATGCCTTCCAAAAAATAAGCAGCCTTGCCAAAGGTGTTTTTACTTCCTTGAGGTGTCGAATAGGAGATTTCGGTGAACAGACCAAAGGCGGCAACATAGGTGAAATAGCGTTTGTTGAACTGACCGATATCACAAGCAAAAGGCGTTGGTGTTGCCAGATGTTCCATCAGCTTACCAGGACTTTTTGCTAATTTCAGTGTTGAGGCAAAATCATTAACGGTTCCCGTTGGAAGATAAGCGACTGCCGGTTTTTGTGCCACCTTCATTAGACCGCTGATAACTTCATTCCATGTGCCATCTCCTCCACAGCATAACAGTAAATCAAATTGTTCGGCCTTTTCTTCAACCAATTGGCGTGCATGGTTACCAAACTGTGTCACAAATACCTTAACTTCATCTTCCATAGCACAAAATGCATTGCATAAGGTAAATAAATTCGCTTTGGCATTTCCTTTACCGGCTTTTGGATTGACAATAAGCATGACTTGCCGCATGGTATCACCTCCTGCATATAACTAACATTATAATGAAAAAGGCCCAAAATTACCAATAATTTATCGTAATCTTTTTCTATTCGTTCATGTAGCAGTCAAACTTACGCATATATATAAGCAGACGTAATTGAAAATTCAAAGAAAAAAGGTTTCTTTTTTGACCCCATTTCGATATACTGTTTAAGGAAAGAAAGAAGTGAAAGAATGAAGAGTGATCAACTGCTGAATGTCGTAGGATATGCCGGTAAATTATTAATTGAGAGTGGAGCGGAAATCTATCGGGTGGAAGAAACCATGGTTCGCCTATGCCACAGTTTTCATGAGGTACAGGATGCGGAAAGTTTTGTTACGCCAACCGGTATCATGTTGTCAATCACGGTGGATGATAAGACTTCGACAAAAATCATGCGCGTACATTCAAGAGGGGTCGATCTAAATTGCATTGACCGTATCAATGCATTGTCAAGAAGAGCGAGTGAAACTGCTTTTTCTTTAGAGGAATTGAATCAACAATTGCAGGAAATTGGTCGAAAAGAGCGTTATTCATTTGGGATGACCTTACTATTTAGTGCGCTTAGTGCAGGAGGTTTTGCCATCTTCTTTCAGGGCAGTATGTTAGAGGCAGGCTGTGCCTTTTTCATCGGTTTGATCATTAAAGCAATTACGTGGTTTATGGAACAGCGAGATTTAAATAATTTTTTCATTAATGCGATTGGAGCGGCTTTTGCGGCGATGGTTGCATTAGGTCTGCATAAGTTGTTAGCGAATACGGATGTTGATATTATGATTATTTCCAGCATTATGTTATTAGTGCCGGGACTGGCAATCACCAACGCCATACGGGATACGGTTGCCGGTGATTATTTATCCGGAGTTGCCAGAGCCTGTGAAGCATTTTTAGTGGCGATTGCCATTGCGGTAGGCATCGGTTTTATCTTAAGTATTTTCATGGTACAAGGAGGTGTCTGATATGCTGAATCTGGGCAGTGTGATGATTTCCAGTTTTCTTGCCAGCTTAGGCTTTGGGGTGTTATTTAATATCAAAGGAAATAAATTATTACTAGCTGGTATTGGCGGCAGTATTGGCGGTGTTGTGTATCAATTGTCCATGCAGTATGGCTGTAGTGAAATGATGGCGATGTTTTTGGGATCTATCGCTTTTTCACTTTATTCAGAAATCTTAGCACGTATCTGTAAGACACCGGTCACGACCTTTATCATTTGCGCCTTAATTCCTTTGGTACCCGGTGGTGGTATGTATCGCATGATGTTACAGGCGATTCAGGGACATGTAGATGAGGCATTAAATATTGGCTTAGATACAATTAGTATTGCAGGCGTTTTGGTGTTAGGTATCTTAATGGTTTCAACAATCATGCGCTCAGTTTTTAAAACGAAACGGCAGGTGAAAAGAAGTGAGAACTAATGTGGAATTATTAGCTCCGGCAGGAAGCTTTGAGGCATTGCAGGCAGCCGTTCAAAATGGCTGTGATGCAGTATATTTAGGAGGAACTATGTTTGGCGCAAGAGCATTTGCGCATAATTTTGATGATACGCAGATGGAAACGGCTGTTAAATATGCACATGTATATGGTGTGCGGGTGTATGTAACCGTGAATACACTGCTTTATGAGAAGGAAATGGAAGAAGTCGTAGCGTATGTAAAACGTTTGCAGGATATGGATGTCGATGCTTTGATCATTCAGGATGTCGGCTTATTTACCTTGCTGCATGAGCGATTTCCGGATATGGAGTTACATGCATCTACACAGATGCATATTCATAATCCACAAGGCATTGCGATGTTACAGGAAATGGGGGCAGCCAGAGTGGTTGTTCCAAGAGAAACAACGATTGAAGAAATTCGCGAATATGCAAAACTTGGCGTAGATTTGGAAGTGTTTGTACAAGGGGCTTTATGTGTATCGTATTCCGGACAGTGTCTGATGTCTTCTCTGACTTTGGCACGCAGTGGAAATCGAGGAGAATGTGCCCAATCCTGTCGAATGCAATATACATTGGAAGAAGATCATCATGGTTTACACAAAGAAATCACGACCAAAGGGCAGTATTTGTTAAGTCCGAAGGATTTAAATACCTTAGAACAAGTACCGACCTTAATTGAGGCAGGGATAGCATCCTTTAAGATTGAAGGGAGAATGAAGCGTCCAGAATATGTAGCCTTAATGTGTGCCTTATATCGTAAAGCAATAGATGCGTATACTCGTAAGGAAACGTTTCATGTAGATGCTGCTATGAAACAGGAAATGGAAAAAGTGTTTCATCGTGGCTTTACCAGCGGACATCTCTTTCACCAGGTTGGAAGTGCGTTAATGAATCCGCTGAGACCCAATCATATGGGCGTGCGTGCAGGTATCATTGAACAGATCAGCAAAGATAAGATGACCGTAAAATTGGTAGATGATTTACATCAAGGAGATGGTGTGCGTATTTTGAAAGCCAAAGGGGATGAGGGCTTTCGTGTCAATCGTATGTATCAAAATGGCTTATTAGTGAATCACGCAAAAAAGAATGAACGCATTCAATTGGATAAAACCGGTTATGTGGAAAAAGGCAGTATATTGTTAAAGACGAGTGATTGTCAACAGCTGGAAGCTTTGCGAGCATCCTATGAGCAGCGTTCACGTACCATTCCCATTCAAGCATCCTTTTCCATGCAGCTTCAGAAAAAAGCAAAATTGATCGTTAAAGATGAGCAACAGCATCAAGTGGAAGTCTTTTCCGATATGCCATGTGAAAAAGCAATGAAAACCCCTTTATCTAAGGAACGCATCCTGGCACAACTACAAAAAACAAAGGATACGCCATTTGCTATCAGCTGCTGTGATATGAGTGATGTTGCAAGTGATGGCATTTTGCCTATTAAGGAATTGAATCGCATGCGCAGAAAGGCATTGGAGCAATTGCAGAAACTGCGTGAAGTACGAAATGGTGTACGACGTTTTGCAGAAGAAAAAGCAAAGGTTATCGCTTTGCCATCAATGCGTGAAGTCATGATTGTCGTACATACAAAAGAACAATATGAAGTATGTCGTGAAGAAGGTTTTTCTTCTATTTACATAGCGGATGTCAGCTTATATCAAACTTTACGACAAGCCAATGAAACAGTCTATTTACGAGAAGAGCGCGTGAAAAAAGATGCTTATACACAACCTCATACTTTAATTCAAGAAACGGCAGGATTAAGTTTTGCCCAAGCCCATGCCGGAGATACTTCTTTGAATATCACAAATTCTTATAGCGCTGCTTTTGCCTTTGCAAACGGTGTGGACATTCTTACCTTATCAGTAGAACATACCCCAGATACCATACAGGAATTAACCACGGCATTTCAAAAGCGTTATCATAGAACAGGCAATTTTGCTGTACAATTATATGGTCATGTGGAATTGATGCTGAGTGAATATTGCCCGATACAGGCATGTCTAAAGGATGATGGTAAGAAACAGTGTGGTTTATGTCGAAAAGCAACACGCTATAATCTGAAGGATTTGAAAGGGCATCGCTATCCGATTTTAAGTGATGTACACTGTCGTATACATTTATTGAGTGAGGATGCCTATGATCATATCGCAGAATGGAAGGTGTATCAAAAGCTTGGTATCACTTCGGCACTTATTGTCTTTACAATAGAAGATGCGCATAAGACACGACGTGTTTTGCGGAAAGTGAAGGAACAGGTTCATGTCGACTAAGGTATCTTCAAATCGGCTATTGAATGATCGTGTGCATCGGCTATATCTGCATTATCTTTTCCCTACGCTGATTGCGATGGCGAGCAATTCCTTGTATTGCCTGGCAGATGTCTTCTTTATTTCCAAAGGTGCCGGCAGTACCGGTTTAGCGGCATTGAATATCGCTATGCCATTGTTTACACTATATTCTGCTATCGGCTTAACATTTGGAGTTGGGGGAGCTACGATCATGTCCATTGCGGAAGGAACAGGACATATGCAAGAAAGAAATCAGGCATTTACTTGCAGTGTGTTGGGCATGAGTGTAATAGGATTGTTCATTGCGGTTTTTGGGACGATATTTGCTCAACCTTTTGCCTACATGTTAGGAAGCAGTCAAGAGCTTTTGCCACATGTTATGGAATATATGCGTCCAATCAATGCTTGTGCCATGTTTTTTGTCATTAATTATGCCGGCAGTATCTTATTACGTAATGATCATGCCCCCAAGCTTGCCATGCAGGCTACCTTATGTGGCAATATTACGAATATCATCTTAGATTATCTTTTGGTCATGGTCTTTGGCATGGGGCTTTTTGGCGCTTCTATTGCGACTGCTTTATCAGCCGTATTAAGTTTATTGTTTATGTTGCCACATTTTTTCTTTAAGCAAAATACAGTGCACTTTTGTAAGGATATCTTTTCTATTGAAGTATGGAAACGTATGCTGATGAATGGAGCCGGTAGCGGTGTGTTGGAAATCAGTGCCGGAAGCGTAGTGCTTATTTTTAATTATGTTATTGTCCAAGAGGCAGATCAGCTATTCTTAGCTGCTTATGCCATCGTCACCAATATCGCTTATGTTACCAAAGGGTTATTAAATGGCTTTGCCCAGGCTGCACAGCCAATTATATCGACGAATTATGGGGCAAGACAAAAAAAGCGGACCCAGCAGGCATTTCATATATCCTTAATTGCCAGCTCTCTTTTTGCGTTACTTTTATACATCCTTTTTCTCCTTTTTCCCAACACTGTGGCTGCCATTTTCAGTGATGGAGATATGCAGCTAATTGCCAGTGCCGGGGATGGCATTCGCTTTTATTTTACAAGCTTGTTTTTTACGGCCATCATTACCATGATTCTATATTATTTGCAAGCCATTGAATGTAGCCGTGCTGCTACTATTTTGGCTCTTTTGAAAGGATTTGTCTTTGTGATCATATCATTATTTATCATGGTCCATCTATTTGGGATGAATGGCATTTGGTTTACGATTACGCTGGCAGAAGGATTGGCAGTACTCAGTGGTTTCTGGCTGTTAAAAAAGTTATGAAAAATTGATAATAAAATACAGTCGTTGTATCGTTATGTAGAAAATATAAGAAAAACACCCTTCGCTTACCTGTTCGCAAAACAGCAGTCTTCTTAAAGGGTGTTTTCTTATGTCTTTATGAAGGAGTAATTTTAAAAGATTAATCAATAATATGCGGATCAATCTCATTGAATCCTTCGCCGTAACGATGTAGACGATAGGTAGCCGGTCCTTTGATCAATTCACCGGTATAGGAAAAACGAGAACCATGACATGGACAATCCCAGGTCTTATCCATGGCGTTAAAATGGCAAACACAACCTAAATGCGGACAAGTCACATCGACGATATGCAGAATTTCTTCCTCATCACGATATACACCATAAGTATGATCGTCAATCTGCACTAGCTTCCCTTCACCGATATCAGGATATTGGTCATCGGGATGTTTAAATTTACCTTTAATAAATTCATAGGCAACGTTTAGATTTTCCTTTACAAAAGGTAGAGAGAAGATATCCGACATCCGTTGTGGCGTAAATATTACGCGATATTGGCTGCGTTTACCTAGTGCATGTGCACATAAAAGCTTTCCGGCGATATTTGCACTGGTATTGCCCCATTTAGAAAAACCGCTGGCAAATAACAAGTTTTCATTATGCTTATCTAATTTACCAATGAAGGGGATATGGTCAAAAGAGATATAATCCGAATTGCTCCAACCGGCTTTTACATCACCAATGCTAGAACTTTGGGCAACTTCTTTGAGCATTTCCTGCAAATCGCTGCTATCCTGCTGACCGCTTTTACCGCTGTTTCCTCCAATTAAAATGCCATCTCTGATGGAATTCCAGGAACGCATCGGGGTATCGATTGATAATGCCGTACAGTCTTCTCCATGATAGTCACAAAGTAAAATTGTTTCTTGATCACAGCGCATGCGGGCGAAGTAGAAATGTCCATGATCCAATATAGGAAACTGCGTGGCAAGAATGACTTTTTTGGCATGAATACGTTGATTGTTACAAAGCAGTGTATAACTGCCGTCTGCTTCTTCTTGCAAGTCACTCACGGGAGAATGCTCATAAAGTGAAACGCCTGCATCACGAAGCACCTTAGCCAAACCGCAAGCATATGCATAAGGATCATACACTGCCTGATAATGCATGATAAGTCCAGCTTTCATCGCAAAAGGCGTTGTTTGTTTTTCCACATAGGTACAAGGAATATGCAGATCCAAATACACTTGATATTCATCTTGCAACTGGGCAATTTGTACATCATCATTTGTATATAGCATCGTATCACAACGATGAAAATCGCAATCAATCCCATGCTCCTGAATGATTTCTTCGATGGAAGTGATTGCTTCTTCATTTGCATGATAGTATAATCGCGCAAAATGTTTGTCATAGCTTTCTAATAAATGACGATAGATTAAGCCATGCTGCGATGTGACCTTTCCCGTATTGCGTCCGCTGGCTCCACGACCAATTTCCTCAGCCTCTAAAACAATGATGTCTTCTTTTGCTTTAGAAAGATAATAAGCGCTGCTTAACCCACATAAACCACCACCGATAATGACAATATTCGTATCCAATTCCTTTGTGACTTGCGGAAATTGGAGCTGTTGTTTTTGTTTGTTGATCCAATAAGAATCGTTCATGCTCTCACCTCGTTATCCTTTATCATGCCCCATACATGGTTTTTTATAAGTTGACATTCATTTTTATTTACGCTATCATAAAAAGCAAGATGAAGGAGTGATAGGATGTACAATCGATAATGAAACTTAAAAATGAATCCGTAAACAGAATCGTTTTTGTCGTGTCATTATCGTATGATCACTTATCCTGATGAACAATCACACAAAGAACGTCTGACGTTCTTTTCTTTTGTGTCAAAAGGAGGTATGTCCATTGCTTATTCTAAAAGATGTTACAATAAAAGATCAAAAGAATCATATATTACTTGATAAATTTAATTATTCCCTGGGAAATGAAGATAAGGTAGGAATTATCGGTGAAGAGGGAAATGGAAAATCAACCTTATTAAAAGCAATTTATAATACAAAACAAATAGAAGACTATGCAGAGGTAAGTGGAACGATTATTACAGACATGAAACATATCGGCTATTTTGAACAACAGTTAAATGACAAATGGCAGGAAAGCTATGTATATGAATATGTTTTAAAAAATGATGTTGCGGATATCATAGAAGCAGAAGACTATAATCGCCTAAAAGAATTTGAACAATTATGTCATCAGGTACATCTGGATGCCACCTGTTTGACATCAGAACAAAAAATCAAAACGTTAAGCGGTGGAGAAAAGGTTAAACTTCAACTGATAAAGTTGCTAGCCAGTCATCCGGAGCTATTACTTTTCGATGAGCCAACTAATGATTTGGATATTGAAACACTGGAATGGTTGGAACAATTCATCGTTCAACAGACAATACCGGTTATTTTTATATCACACGATGAAACATTATTGGAACATGCGGCCAATGTCATCATCCATCTGGAACAGCGAAATAAGAAAACAAAATGTGTGCATACGATCTATCGTGGTACCTATCAAGAGTATGTTAACAGCAGAGCAATGAAATTAAATAAAGAAGCCGCCTTAGCTTCAAAAGAACAGTTGGAATATCAAAAAAAGATGATCAAATTGAACGATATGCGTAATGCGGTACATGATGCATTGAATGATACGGTGCGCAACCCATCCATGGGGCAATTATTGAAAAAGAAAATGAAAAATATCAAGGCACTGGAAAACCGTTATGAAAGAGATGGGGTTCATAAGGTGGATACGGTAGAAGAAGCCATTGATGTCTATTTTGAAACAACACCTTTACCGGCTGCGAAAATAGTTATGCAGTATCAGCTAAAGGAATTGCGCATACAAGAAAGAATACTGTTACAAGATGTAGATTTATTGATAAAGGGGCAAGCAAAAGTGGTAATTACAGGACGCAATGGCTGTGGAAAAAGTTTATTATTGAAAAGACTTTATGAAGAAATCAAGCTGCGCGATGATCTTAAGGTTGGGTATATGCCGCAAGCATACGCACAATGTTTTCAAGAACATGAGACACCTATTCAATTTCTCTTGGAAGAAGGTGATCAAAAGGATGTTACCAGAGCCAGAGAATTACTAGGAAGAATGAAATTTACGAGTGATGAAATGATACATTCCCTCATGGAATTAAGTGAAGGACAAAAAGCAAAAGTGTATCTTTTACGCTTCATTAAAACCAATTGCAATGTCTTACTGTTAGATGAGCCGACCCGCAATTTATCACCACTTACAAATCCGCTTCTTCGTCAGATTTTAAAGGAATTTAAAGGCTGTATCCTTGCGGTATCACATGATCGTAAGTTCATAGAAGAGGTCTTTACAACGCGATATCAAATCGTCGGGCAAAGGCTCATAAGATGGAAGTGATTATGATAGAGTAATGCCATAAACATGCGATAAGAAAATGTGAAAATTTTACTCATGTGCAAAGGGTATGATAAAATAAAAAAGCAAATGGATACACGCCTTCGTAGTTAAGAGAGGAAGATTTTATATGGCAATTATTGGAATAGATTTAGGTACAACCAATTCATTGGCCTGTGTTTGGCGAAATAACAAAGCAGAATTGATCCCAAATGCATTAGGGGAATATATAACACCAAGTGTCGTCAGTGTAAAGGATGATGAAATCTTAGTAGGACGATTAGCAAAGGAACGTCTGATTACCCATCCCCAAGACAGTGTTGCTGCGTTTAAGCGGGACATGGGTACAGCCAAGCAATATACGTTAGGTAATAAGACATTTAAACCTGAAGAGTTAAGTTCTTTTATCCTGCGCCAGCTGATTGAAGATGCAAAAACGTATTTGCAGGAAGACATCGAAGAGGTCATTATCAGTGTGCCGGCATATTTTAACGATGATCAGCGTTGGGCGACAAAGACAGCAGGGGCATTGGCGCAAGTAAAAGTGGAACGAATTATCAATGAGCCAAGTGCTGCTGCGTTAGCACAGCATATTCATGATGATGGGGAAGACAAAACTTTTCTCATTATCGATTTTGGTGGTGGTACTTTAGATATTTCCGTTGTAGATGCTTTTGATAATGTGATTGAAATAGCTGCGGTTGCCGGCGATAATCATTTAGGTGGGGAAGATTTTAACACCGTGATCGCTGAAGCCTTTTTAAGGGAACATGGTCTGTATGCTACAGATATCAGTGTCCAGGAAAAAGCGATGTTAATGAAGCAGGCAGAAATATGCAAACGTAAACTGAGTGAACAGGATGAGGTGAACATGAAAGTACGCATCCATGATACGCTTTTGAGTATGAAACTTACAAATCAGCAGCTGATTCTGTTGGGTAATAGCATCTTAACACGGATGGAAGGTCCCTTAAAACAAGCATTAAAGGATGCTGGTGATGATATTGGAGATATTGATGATATCATCCTTGTCGGGGGCTCATGTAAGATGCCAGTCGTTCAACATTATATAGAATATCTGACTAAGCATACCGTAACTATGCACTTGGATCCGGATAAGGCGATTGCTTATGGATGTGGAACAGCAGCCGGTATTAAAGAACGCAATCAAGAAATCAAAGATATGCTCCTTAGTGATATCTGTCCCTTCACTTTAGGCACTGCTATATATCCCGACGGGCTGAAGGATGCAATTATGAGTCCTTTGATTGAACGTAACAGTGTATTGCCATGTAGTCGGGAATCTTTGTATACGACTATACATGATCAACAAGAAGTCATTGATTTTGAAATTTATCAGGGAGAACATTACCATGCAGAGGATAATCTGTTATTAGGCAATTTAGAAGTTAAGGTACCACCCAATAAAAAAGGTAAGGAAATCGTAAAGGTTCGTCTAACTTATGATATAAATGGCATATTAGAGGTGGATGCCTTTGTAATTTCTACCCGGCAAAGTTTTCATAAGATGATCTTATCGAAAAATAATCGTATGAGTGAGGCAGAAATTAAGCAAAAGCTCCAAGAATTAAAGGAGTTGAAGATACATCCACGTGATAAAGAACGTAATCGCTTATTACTGGCACGTGGTGAACGAATGTTTTTAGAACTTGTAAAAGAAGAACGTCAAATGGTAGCAGATCTGATGCGCTATTTTGAACAAGTGTTGGAAAGTCAGAATGAACGTGCGATTGATCATGCTTATCATGAAGTCAGCCGACGCCTGGATAGCATAGAAGGGGATGGGGATACAACGACGATTCCTCGTTATTTTCAAGCATAGGGGGAATGAAGTATGAAATCTTGTTGGGAAATTTTAGCAATCACAGAAACAACAGATCTAAAAGCCATTAAAAAAGCCTATAGTAAAATGGTGAGACAATATCATCCTGAAGATGACCCCGAAATGTATCAAACGATACGCCAAGCTTATGAAAGCGCCCTAAAAATAGCCAAACAAAGCGCTATGTCGCAATCTGCAGAAAGTAACAATCAAGCGGAACATGAAGATATGCATAGCATCTATGAAAGGTTATTTGCTTTTGAAAAAGAGGAAGTTCATGCGAATGATGATGAAGGAGCGTACAAAGATGTTTTTGATGTATTGCAGGATATACAAAATAACTTTGTTGAAAAGTGGAAACAGCTCTATGAAACACAAGCCACATACAATGAATGGGAACAATTTTTTCAAGAGTATAAAGGTTTTGAAGACTATTTATTCGAAGCGTTAGAGGAATTAATACCATATCATAAAGACAATTGCGTATTTTCATGCGATACAGCGCTTCTTCTACGCTTGCGTCTTTCACTCTATCAATTTAAAAGAATAGAGACAAGCGTTCCTATCGAGGCCTTTGATGAACAATTAAAAAAGCAGACGATGATGGAGCTAAAGACACCGACTGCTGTTTTGCTGTCCATAAAAGAAAAGTATTTCTATGCACTTTTGCATCTCGTATTGATGGATTGGGCAGCACTCGACCAAAGTCCGCTGCGAACACAGCCATCCAGCTGGCAAGCTTTTTTTAAGACAGTAAGTTTTCAGCTGGTGAAACAAGAAGTTAAATTCCATGAACTCTTATGGAAGACATTGGATCGTCCAAAGCCACTTCAAAGCGAGGTACAACAGATGATGCAAGAGCAGCTTTCCTTGCCAAAGGAAAGTGAAGTGCTTGCTCATATAAGTGGAAAATGTTTTGACATAGTTGATTTCTCTGATTTGATGAGTAAACAAAGACCTGTTGAAGATACGGTGTTGGAGCGATGGATAATGCTGAGTGAATCAACTAAACGAAACGATACAGCGGTATGGATAACCTTTTTAAGTACGAATGCCTTTTTAGAAGCTAGGACAAATGGGCAATTCTTAAAACGCTTATCAGAGTATATCTTACCAAAGAAACGATATCGTCAATCTATCAAAGATCTTATGGATAGACAATTAAAATTATCATCCTATTTACTGTCTATCCAAAACAAAGCAGCGCAAGGTATCCCACCTGAGCAAGACGTAAAGAAAGCTGTCTTTCAATTGCATCAGTACTTGTCGAAAAGCAAAAAAGTACAGACTCCATCTAAATTACCATATATCTTTGCAGTGGCCGTATTGTTTAGCATTATGACTGCTATGAATTACCAAGCAAAAGAGGAAAAAGATAGAATGAAGGAGTATAGCAATATTGTTCATTCTAGTTTTGACGAAAATATATATGATTTAGGCTTTACCATTTATGTCGAAGAAAAAGAAGGTAAAAAGATTTTGATGCAGGGTGATGAAGAATTGCTAGAAGTTAAAGATTATCGTAACAATAAAAGTAATTATCGCATTGTGAAGCTTAAAGACGGTTGGCATTTTTATGACCTTGCATATCGTCAAGTCATGGATGAGGTATATGATGACATTTTGGTTGTGAAAGGCAAAGATGGGGAGAGTGAATATTATGCAGCTTGTCTGCATGGTAAATGTGCCCTTTACGATGAACAATTAATAAGAGTAGAAGACTATAAATATATGAAGGAGGATTTCCAAGGAAAATACTATGCTGATGGAAAACTGCATGATAAAAAATAAAATGTGATGAAAGGCTGCGCATACATCGGAAGCAAAGATGTTGGCAGCTTTTTTCATTTACTGATGAAAAAATATATGACTTTATTGAAGCAAGACATCGTCAAAAAATCTTACATTTTATGGTTGCGCATGCAACTTTCATACGGTATAATACAATAGTTGTTTATGCAACGGTAAGTTAAGAGGTGATGAAATGCCTGCTATTAGTAAATATTCTTCCATGGTATATCGGCTAAGTCAGATTTATTTCGATGAACAACTGGCACCCTATCATATTGGCTGTGGACAGCAGTTTTTTCTATTACATATCTATCGTCATCCGGGGATTAATCAATATGAGCTTGCATATCAAGATCATTATGATAAAGGAACGACGGCCAGAGCAGTAAAAAAATTAGAGGAGCAGGGTTACGTATTGCGGCGCAGTGATGAACATGATCGTCGTATCACGAAACTGTATGTGACAAAAAAAGGCGAGGCCATTGTTGATATGATCAATCAAGTGCTTGCTGATTGGCATGCGATCATCACAGATGGGTTAAGTGATGAAGAATGCGAAGTTACAGCGCGCCTCATGGGAAGAGTAGCAGCGAATGCAGCTGCTTTCGTTAAAAAGAAATAAGGAGGGAATCTATGGAACAACATGTACATCCAAAAACAAGAAATCCATTAGGGTATCAGCCGATTGGACGGCTGTTAATGCGTTTTGCTATTCCCAGTGTCATCAGTATGCTGGTGAATGCATTATATAATATTGTTGATCAGATTTTCATCGGGCAAGGTGTTGGTTATCTGGGAAATGCCGCAACAACGGTCACATTTCCTTTGATGACAATTCTTTTGGCAATAGGCACGATGTTGGGAGCCGGTGGTAGTGCTTATGCGGCAATCAAATTAGGGGAAAAGAAAGAAGACGAAGCTGAAAATACATTGGGAAATGAATTTTTGATGCTGTTGGTCATCGGTCTTTTGATTACTGTAATTGGTTTAGTCTTCTTAGAACCTATATTAAACTTATTTGGCGCAACACCGAAAAATATGGCCTATTCGAAAGACTATGCAAGCATTATTTTGTTAGGATCTACGTTTAATTTGTTAGGTATCGGATTATCCAATATGGCAAGAACGGATGGCAGTCCTAATGTTGCCATGTATAGTATGCTGGCAGGTGCTATTTTAAACACGATGCTCGATCCATTTTATATTTTTGTCTTACATTGGGGAGTAAAAGGTGCTGCGATTGCGACCATAACATCACAAATCATTGGTGCTGTCATCTTACTATATTATTTCTTGAAAAAAGGTCATATGCGTTTACGCTTTGATCATATGAAATTAAAATCATCCATCTGTAAAGCGATTTTCGCATTAGGAATCTCTAGTTGTATTACACAGACAGCAGCGACAATCATGCAGGTAGTCATGAATAACTCTTTGGTATATTATGGTGATATGACATCGACCGGTGGAGATGTGGCATTAAGTGCTATGGGCATTGTCTTAAAGGTTTCGATGATCATTACTGCTATTTGTGTGGGCATTGGTATTGGTGCGCAACCCATTTTGGGATTTAATAAAGGCGCAAATCAACCAAAGCGCATTAAGAGTACTTATAAGCGTGCGGCTGGTATTGCGACAATCACTTCCATTGTTGGCTGGTTGTTATGCATTACCATTCCTCATATCATATTATCTTTATTTGGCAGTGGCAATGCGACATTTACCGAATTTGCTATCCGCTGTATGCGTATCTTTATGATGGGAATCTTTTGTGCAGGGTTCCAGATAACAGCGACAAGCTATTTTCAGGCAACCGGGCAGCCATTAAAGGCGAGTATCTTATCGATGATGCGTCAATTGATCTTATTGATCCCTTTAATTTTAATCTTACCTATGATCTTTGGTTTAAATGGTATTTTATATGCCGGTCCGATAGCCGATATAACAAGTGGTATTGTTGTATTCGGTTTTATCTCTCATGAAATGAAGAAATTGGACAAGCAGATTGAGGATGAAGATGGAAAAGAAGAATTAGGGGTACTGGAATAGATTAAGAAACAGAAGCTAAAAGATAGGAAATTATCTGATTCTCATAATCCTTTATGAACGCACATGTAAGGATACTGCCTTATATCGCATAAGTAATGAAGAGTGGCAATTGCCACTTTTTTATTTGCCCAATCAGTATCCTTTCATAATAAAATAGGGATATGTATTCCTTCTTCTTCTTATATCGTTTATAATAAAAGTAAGAAAAAGTAAAGGAGGCAGCACTATGTTTTATGATGATGTAATGGAGGCTAAATCTTATATACAATTGCATATAAACAAGGCTCCTGAAGTAGGGATGATCTTAGGCAGTGGTTTAGGTCAGTTAAGTGAACAAATTGAACATCCTATCACTCTACCTTATGACAGCATTCCTCACTTTCCTATTTCACGTGTAGCAGGACATGAAGGTAATCTTATCATCGGAGAAATGCATGGCAAAAGCGTGATGGTGATGCAGGGAAGATTTCATTATTTTGAAGGCTATGATATGAAGGAAATTACCTTTCCGGTGTTTGTGATGAAAATGTTAGGGGTACATGATCTTATTATTACCAATGCTTGTGGCGGTATCAATCGCACGTTTCAGCAGGGAGATTTAATGCTGATTGATGATTTTATCAATGGTGTTTCTGTGAATCCATTAATTGGTGTAAATGATGAACGCTTTGGTCCACGCTTTCCAGATATGTCTGAACCATATAGTTCAGATTTAAGAAATTTGGCAAAGACAATAGCTGATCGTTTAATGATACCTTATCATAGTGGTGTATATACGATGTGGCAAGGTCCTTATTATGAAACAGCGGCAGAAATACGCATGTTTGAGCGTGCCGGCAGCGATGCCATAGGCATGTCTACTGTTCCCGAAACCATAGCGGCTAATTATTTAGGTATGCGAGTTTTAGGCATTTCCTGCATAACCAATATGGCAACCGGTATCTGTAAAGAAAAACATTCCCATGAAGAAGTTTTAAAAGTTGCGGAAACGGCAAGCAGCCGTTTATGTGCATGGATTCAAAATATTTTGCAGGAAATGTGATATGAGGGGAATCTGGGAACATAATGGCATTGGTGGCATTTTATGGAGTGAAGATTATCCGGGAGCAAGTGGTAGAGGAAAGACGTTACAAGAAGCAAAGGGTAAACTGTTGCATGATATTCAGCGATATCAAAAATGGTGTGCGCTAGATAAGACCTGCCCAAAAGCTAATGAAGATATCGTCATAGTTCAGGAAAAGGACAGTACCTTACAAGTGCAGGATGCAGATAGTGATGTGCTATTTGATAGTGAACGAAACAGCCTACATATCGAAGAATATCTTATATTGAAACAGCGTTGCATACAATCAGCGCATGATTTTCTTACCTTATATCAAAGCATACCTAAGAAATTATACACTGATCTATTTCCCCGTAAGACTTTTTATGGGAAGATTCCTACAACAGCACAAGCAATGTATGAACATACCAATAATGTCACGTCTTATTATATGGGAGAAATAAAAGTATCACTGCAAAATCTGACAAACATATATGAGAATCGTTTACAGGCCTTTGCATTATTAGAGAAACAAGAGCATTTTTTAGATAATAAGATTTATATAGGAAATTATGATGAAGCATGGACACTGGCAAAGGTCATGCGTCGTTTTATCTGGCACGATACGATTCATGCAAAGGCGATGTATCGTATGGCGATGCGCAAATGGGATGGGAAGATAATCCGTAATCCTTATCAATTCTAAAAAAGGTACAGAGAGCTGATGATGAAATGATCATCAGTAACCTGTACTTTTTTCATAATGATAGTCAAGGTGAAGGCAAGAACGACATATGCTTAATAATATTCATTAAGCAGTTGCGTAAGATGGCGATGAAGCTCAAGCAGCTATTACTTATGATACCAACGATAGTATTCTTCATCTTTTTCGATTGCTATTTCTTCATGGATCGTTTCTTCATATATATAAAAGGTTTGATTGCCATATAAAGCAAGAAAGTCTTGCATCGACAGAACAAACCGCGAAAAGTCATTTTGAACGCGTACACCATCTTTATGCAGGAT